>Ga0115567_10001709_pt1 | contig 21923 bp, 35 predicted proteins | sample COGITO_mtgs_1204_2_FD_88679 | JGI IMG/M metagenome (GOLD analysis project Ga0115567, IMG submission 88679) | Pelagic marine microbial communities from North Sea - COGITO_mtgs_120412 | ecosystem: Environmental > Aquatic > Marine > Epipelagic | place: Germany:Helgoland, sampling site Kabeltonne... | reverse complement strand
AGTTGATCCTTGTGCTGAGCCAGTTAGGGCACCACCAGCCGTTGAGAACTTACTATTTAATTGTGTTTGTATTGCACTGGTAACACCATCGACATAGTTTAATTCAGCAGTAGTAGCTGTAATGCTTAAGTCAGCTAAAGTAACTGTACCCCTGACGTAAGCAGATAGCTGGTTACCCGTTATCTTCCTTGTTGCACCACTATCATTAACTTCAAACTCTTGGGTACCAGAAGCAGCACCCGCAGCAGTCATATCTGAGATTTTAATATTTGCCATTGTTAGTATGCTCTCTTCCAGTTTATACTGTCAATTTTCTTGTAGATGGCTATTGGGTCGTCCCACTCACCACTTTGTTTTACTGTAGGTGTAAACTCTTTCCATTCACCTTCGTACTTAACATAGGCTGTAGAACTAAAGACAATGTAAGTTACACTTGCAACCATAGAACTAGCAGCACCATTAGGTGCAATGTTAACGACAATCCTTACATCGTTAGCTTCTGTTACTCTTACATCACCTTCTTCTGTAGCTCTTCCGTATTCAAAGTCTGGGTCTGCTCTAAACAACCCACCAAAGATAAAGTTAAAGGATGTTTCAATAGTTGAGCTTGAAGATAAAGAACTGTCTACTCCTCTTATTCTTTTACCTACTAGAGTAGTAGTACCCTCTGAGGTAAGCGAACTTGAGGTATATACTTCAGCTACTGCTAAGAAAGAAGAAGTACCAGTAGCTGTTAGAGAAGTAGAGCCTTTTTGATAAACGTCAGCTAAGTTATCTAAACTACTTGATGCCTGTAGAGAAACTGCACTGTACTTAGTAATCTCACCCGTAAAGGTAACGGCTACAGAATCAAAGTCTTCAGATACCCTAGCTACTCCATCCTCAGATACACGAGAGTTATCTAGTTCATCTACACGGTAGTAGCCAGATGAGTTGCTTAGAGAAGCTGAGGCAAAGAATATCTGTTCAGTAATCCTAAGGTCATCTGCCTCAGAGATTCTTGTATCACCAGACTCAGATATACGGAACCCATCGGCCATGATGCTATGCCTTAGGCCATAGTCAGGTCAATGTTACCCGCTGTAAATGTAAGTGTGTCACCATCGTCAATAGCTTTAGAAGCTGTCAACGAGCCATGCCAGATAAGGTTACCACTTGTTGAAGCATCAAAGATACCCAAGTGAGTTACAGTACCAAAGGAACCACCACTAGCAGTGAACGACACATCTGCTGAATTAGCTGTAGTGCCCCCAGGGGATGAAGCTGCATCGAATGCAACTGATTGCCTTGCGTAACCATTACCTGATACCTCAGTACCACCACCTGAATCAGAGGGAGCACCAGTGTATAGAGCTATGTACCAAGTTGTAGGACGAGTGGCAGACCCTGTAGTCATTAGCCAATCAAGTACAAGCTTCTCAGCATAATCTGATAGAGCAGCCATTGTTTAATTCCCTTATTAGTTTTAATTCTTAATTAGCTAGATACTTTAAACCAAATATCACCATTGTTACCACCAGAAGGTGAAGCTGTGCTTACAGTTACATTATCTAAAACATTTAAGATGTTAACACCATTAACATAGATAGACTGTACGTTAAGTAGATCATTGCCATTCAAATCAAAGTCAGCTTGCATAGCATTAGGAGTACTGCCATCTAACGACAGAGTATTATCAAAAGCATTCTGTAATGCCTGGAAGTTAGCATTAAGCTGTGTGTTGCTTGCATAACCTGAAGCAATATTAGTTATGTTAGGCTTCTTACTCATTTGCTAGTTTACCCTAATCCCTAAACGTTCAGCATCCTCACTGAGAAGAGTACGAGCTTCTTTGTCTAACTCTTCATCTTCCTTCTCTTGAAGCTTACGCTTAGCCTGAGAAGCAGCCTCTTTATCTAACCAACCACGTTCAAGGAGAAGCTTAGCTGCCCCGAAGGAGGAACGACCACCACTCCTCATCTCCTCAGCTATAGACTTAATAGCCTCACTCTTAACTTTAATCTCAGCCTCTTTACGCCAACGAGCAATGTAAGGCTTGAGTACTGGTGACTTATTAAAGTCTTGCCATATCTCCCATGAACCAAAGAGAGTCATAGCAAACTCATACTCAGTTGGGTCGTTAGGTACTAAGCTAAGGTATAGCTGCTGTAACGACAACATAGTCTTACCCCTAACTACTAAGTCTCTCTCCTTCAATGTAAAGAGAGCCTGAGAGGGATCAGTGTAACAAAGCTCATAGAAGAGCCTCTTACTCATAGTCTTACCGTTACTAGCTTTTAATTGATCTATAGAGAACATCATGAGATTCATTAGTTCTTTCTTAGCAAGAGTAGCCTACTAGCTACTAAAGGCATTTATATAATTAAGGCAATGTTGCAATTATACCACACCTTATTTTATCTGTCAACCCCATGTATTATTAGTAGGGGGCTTGACAAGTACGACAAAACCATGTATAATTTCATTACCCCTCCGAGAGGGGCCCTAATAGTATTCCCCTTACTTAAAGTAAGTTACTTAAAGGGTAGACAACTCCTTCTACATTAGAATATTATAGGAGTAGGAGTTTACTTCGTCTATAGTACCCTTACTTAAAGTAAGTTACTTAAAGTAACATACTTAAAGTAACATACTTGAAGTTGGCCCTCGACAAGTTGACCCTCCCCAGTTAATTCTGGTGGAGGGTTTCTTTATTTTTGTAGGGTAGTAAATTTTATATAGAAAATCTTTAGTCGTATTTCATGAATAGGGCTTACCCCCTAACCCCCTCTATGCCCCTAAGTGTGTCTTCTAGGTAACACATTGTGATATTCCTGCAACATTGTGGCCAGGATACCACTACTGTGACATATTTATTACATATGTTATAATATAACACATTGCAAGTCAAATACACCTACTCCACCCATCCTTTATACTAACGTATTGATACCAATACATACTTACGTATGGTATGTACACCCAACCCCATACTTTTTAATAGGGTCTGTCTATCAGTCTATAGTTGTCGTTCTATTAAGTATGCTAATGACATTTTATTATTCTTTTCCCCCTTGACACTTTTAAAACCTTGTATATATCGAGATTAAGAGAAACAATTAAACAAGGATTAAATGATATGACAAAGACAACCTGGAAAGACATTAAGGAATTGTGCAAGGTGACTGGCTTTTACTATGTCAGCTATAATGATGTAACTGAAAAGCTTTGCTTGCGTTGCAATAACGGTTGGGTACAATCTAATCGCCCCGACTATGCCGCTATGATTATTCGTTCAACTAAGTTCAATTAATAGGGGGAAAGATACTATGACATATAACAAATATCAAATACTGGACATGAAGCGCTTGACCAATACACCCAATGGCGGGCCTAGATATTCTATCGTCCTATCCCCTCAAGGTGTAGACGGAGGGGCACCCATTAAAGTTATTACTAAATCAGATGCAATGTTTACCTATGCAATTAGTAGCGCATGGGTGTATAAGCTTATCTTAGGTGAAGTAAGACAGGGTAAGAAATACAATCAATTAGCAGATGCAACAATGGTAGGAGCATAGGGCAATGACAAAGCATTATGTAAAGAATATCTTGAAAGTCTTTGAACAAGTAACGCCCAATGAATTGCAGCACGGCAAAACATGGTACACAAATGCATTGCAAGAATGCCAAAGCATGGCTGATTGTCATCAATTACCCTTGCACATTGTTGTTGGTGTAGTTGCGGCATTATCCCCTACAAATAAATGGAATAGAAATTTAGTTGATGCACATTACATGTGTAAAACATTTGTTGATGGTGGATACTTGGAAGAATGCACACCATGCACATATAAGACAATGAGAGATAAAGCTTGGTCAATCCTACAATCTATGCCACATGATGCTAATGATACAGCATTCATATTGAGAGGCCCAAAGATAACAGACTTTTTCTTGTGCATCATGGGTGCTGATGTTTGTGTGATTGATGGCCATGCATGGTGCATTGCTAACGCTGACAGACGTACCATGCAGGAGGTGCCAAGCATAGGCAAGAAGCTTCGCCTTGAATTGCAGGCAGCTTATAGCAAGGCAGGCAAGAAACACGGAATGACAGCCTATCAAATGCAAGCTGCTACATGGGTGGCATGGCGTAGAATACATGGGGTAGACTAATGGAAATAATCTTTTACGTTACAATCTTTTTCTTAATCATATGTGCTGCAGCTTTAATAGCTGAAACATGGGGGGAGTATTTCAAATGAGTATGTTAAAGGTCTACCTAAAATTTAAAGATGAACCAATAGAAAGATGGTCGGCATCTATAGGGGAAGAAAGTGTATTGTTGCTTGAGTATATCAAGAGCATGAAGAAAGATAAGAACCTAGAATATTTTAAAGTAATTAGAGGGGAATAGATATGTTAAAAGAATATAAGACGGAGCTTCCGGATCTATGGGAAAGCACTAGCTACATAGCCGAATGGCTAGGGGGATACCTTTGGGTGACTGATAAGGTAGCAGGAGAGGAGAGGTTAACAAAGATGACTAACACTAAAGGGAATAACATAACTAAGGGGGAGTTTAGCAGGGGCGTAGACAGTCACGGGTTTGATAAAGCTTGTCAGGTATTCTTTAAATTAGGGGTGAAGCAATGATGACCTTAGGACAAATAGAAAAGACTATGGCTATGATATGCAATGGACGCAAGGTATTGTGGCAAGGGTGGGTGTTGTCGTTTGACTGGGCAGAGGGATACCTAGCGACTAAGGACAACAGGAGTGTGGCTTGCTTTGACAGCTTGCCCGACCTGCTACTGAGCATGAAAGAATTAGAAGGGGTAGATGCATGACAAGCAAGGGAATAGTAATAAGTCTTTATGACTTCACAGGTGAAGCACTTAAACCGTGGGCTGAGGCAGGCTATGAGTGCTACGCCTATGACATTCAACATGACGACCAACTGATTGAAAGCTTTAAGGGTGGTGGATCTATCCAATATCTACACGCTGACCTGCACTCCTATGAAACTATCTGTGCTATGTATGATGGCTTTAAAGATCAAAGGGTGTCGTTTGCTATGGCCTTCCCAGTATGCACAGATATGGCAGTGAGTGGGGCAGCACACTTTAAGTCAAAGGCTGGCCGTGACCCTGACTTTCAAAGCAAGGCTGTGTCCTATGCTATGTGGTGTGGTGAATTGTTTGATGACTTAGGGGTGCCATACTATGTGGAAAACCCTGTCTCTGTGCTAGCAACCAAGTGGCGTAAGCCTGACTACTCCTTCCATCCTTACCTATATGGTGGGTATATACCACTGTGTCAGGCTGAGCATCCTGAGTGGCCTCAATACATAGCTGCACGTGATGCCTACCCTAAGAAGACTTGCCTATGGACAGGCAATGGCTTTGTGATGCCATCCTTTAGACCTGTCACAGTGGAGGATGGCTATGCTAGGCAGCACCTCAAGCTAGGTGGCAAGAGTATGAAGACCAAGAACATTAGATCAGCAACCCCACGTGGCTTTGCCCGTGCAGTATATGAGGCTAACAAACAATGATACTAACGACGGCAGCAGCTACTTGCCTAGCCTTAAACGTATACTGGGAGGCACGTAACCAAGACTATGACGGTCAACTATTGGTCGCTGAGGTTACAATGAACCGTGTCTATAGTGACAAGTTTCCCAATGAGATATGTGACGTAGTATATAGCAAGAAAGCTTTCTCTTGGACACATGATGGCAAGCCAGATAAGCCTAAGAATGTAGAGGCTTACCTTAGGGCACAGATAATTGCCTACGATATGCTACTCAATGGCTGTGGTATATGCTCAGCAGCTACTCACTACCACACACTTGACAGTAGGCCCTACTGGGCAGATAAATTAAAAGAGGTTGGTCAATGGGGCAACCATACATTTTATATAGAGAAGGAAGAATAGATTATGGCTATGTATGAAGAACCAATGGGGTATGAACTTGAAGGGGATGACCTTAAGGCTTCCATAGAGAGGGCTAGGACGGGTGTTGCCAACTTGAATAGGGTTACCCTAGCCAGTAGTAGGAGAGGCCACCTGAGGGCTGCTATAGAGGAGGCTGAGTGGCTTGAAGAAGAAGCTAAGGCTGACCAGCTACAGTTTGAACTACGTTACCTTGAGGAACACATTGCAAAGGGGTATCTCTATGAGCCAGACTTTTAATTCTCTACTGATACTGGGGGCTATGCTATCCATGTTTGTATGGTTCCCTATTCTTTTTATGTTAGTAAAGATAATGCTTGACAGAAAGTAAAACCTTTGTATACTCAGGCTTGTCCTGCCACCCTCCAATGTACACATTAACTAAAAGAAAGGATGTTACAAATGGCTGAACTACCACACCAACCATGCCCATATGAGGGATGCTACTCAACTGATGCCTTCTCCTACAACACAGAGGGATACGGTAAGTGTCACTCATGTAGCAGGAAGTATCCATCAAAGGATAAGATGCTACCTTGGGCTAATGAGAAGTACCCTACATCCTCCTCAATGAATGAGGAGAAGTTAGTTGTTAACTCTACATCTCCTACCTCTACCTCTACTAAGTTATCTGTCGTTGATAACCTACTGACACCAGTCATTAGAGGTTACCGTGACATCAACAAGGATGTGATGTCCTTCTATAACGTGACTACCTATGTAGATAATAATGGTGAGCCAGTTAAGCAGGACTACATCTACCCTGCTGGTGGTAAGAAGGTAAGGACACTACCTAAATCTTTCCGTGCTGAGAATGGATTCAAAGGTGATGAACTCTTTGGTATGGATAAGTTTAATGCTGGTTGTGCTAAGGCAGTGACCATAACTGAGGGTGAACTTGATGCACTGTCAGCCTATCAGATGTTAGGTTCAAAGTATCCTGTCGTATCACTGCCATCAGCTACACCATCGGGTAAGCTATTCGAGAAGTGTAAGGACTGGTTGGGTAGCTTCGAGAAGATCTACCTCTCCTTCGACAGTGATGGTAAGTCAGACGGTGTCGCACAGAAGTTAGCTAACATCTTTCCTAACCGTGTGTACAATGTACCTCACGACAAATACAAGGATGCCAATGAGTTCCTTCAGGCTGGTGCAGCTAAGGATTACTCTAACGCATGGTGGAATGCACAGAAGTATATACCTGAGAACATCTTTAATACTACTGAACAGTTCCTTTCTATCATACATGATGAGGATGATAGCAGCTACGTATCCACTGGTATCCAAGCCTTAGACGATGTAATCCTGGGCCTAATGAGGGGACACTTCACTGTGTTCCAAGCACCTGAGGGTATCGGTAAGACTGAGTTCATGAGATACCTAGAGTTTAACTTACTCATGAAGCATGACGACATACCTATTGCTATCTGTCACATGGAAGAGGTGAAGAAGAGAAGTCTACTAGGCTTAGCTTCATACCTACTAGATAAGAACGTCACTCGTAAGGACTTGATAACTAATCAGACTGAGGTCGATGAAGCTATCAAGTTAATGACTGAGAAGGAAAACTTATACCAGTTTACCATTGGTGTAGACGATGACCCAAGCTCTATCCTTGAGCAGATACGTTTCCTATCTCAAGCCTGTGGTGTACACTACATATTCTTTGAACCTATCCAAGACTTAGCCTACTCACGGCATGGTGATGAGAGTGCAGAACAATTCTTGTCGCAGCTATCTACTAAACTAGCTAGACTTGCAGCAGAACTTAATGTAGGTATAGTTACTATCGCACATGAGAATGATGATGGTGCTATCCGTGACAGCCGTATGATAGGCAAGAGGGCATCAGTTGTTATTAAATTAAAGAGGGATAAGATGGCTGATGATACCGATGCTAGGAATACTACTGAGCTATTAGTGTTAAAAAATAGACCGACAGGTATGACAGGCTACGCAGGTCAGTTGTCGTTTGACCCTGATACATTTATACTTAGTGAGAAGGGTGGTAATTACTGATGATGATTGAAATTAATTATATGGCTACAGCAGCAGGAAGTTTCTACTTCTTAGGTCTCTTCCTGTACTACTGGCACGTCATCACAGTACTCATGCTAACAGACACTGATGGATACAATGGCTTTAAAATCTTGTTAGTGTCAATCATCTGGCCCTATAATGTCCTTGAGATTATATGGAACTCTATCTTAAATAGGAATGATGATGAGTAGGGTAGCAATGGACATTGAAACGGAGAGCCTAACACCTGAAAGGATATGGGTGATCTGCACTGAGGACTTAGACACTGGTGAGATGAACACCTTCACCCATGTGTCACACATACAAGAAGAGAAGGAGAGGTTCATTGAGTATTGCAGAACAGTTGACACCTTTGTTTTCCACAATGGTATTGGTTTTGATGTACCCGTTATTAACAGGTTGGTCGCAGAGGATTGCATTAACCTTAGCTCTGTTGTTGATACCCTTATTGTTAGCCGCCTTGTAGACTACAACATCAAGGGTGGGCATAGCCTTAAGGAGTGGGGAGTAAGACTTAACTGTTGGAAGGGAGACTTCAAAGACTTTGCGAACTACTCACAAGAGATGGTTGACTACTGCCAACAAGATGTGAAGGTCACAGTAAAACTCTACAGAAAATTTGAGAGCATTATCAATGACCTATCCTGGCAGTTAGCATTAAGGTGTGAGCATGACATACAGATCTTATGTGAACAGATGACTACCAATGGCTTTAAGTTTGACTTAGCTGAGGCAGTTGATATGTTAGCTGAGATTGAACTATCAATGGCTGACTTAGAGGGTGGCTTTCAACAGGACTTCCCACCTAAGTTAGTAGAAGTTAATAGGATTAAGTATAGGACTAAGGCTAATGGTGAGCTATACTCTAACGTCACTGCTGCTAAGAACAAGTACGTCACTAGCTACGTAGTAGATGATGAGTTAATATGCTACGATTGGGAAGCCTTTAGGCCATCGTCACCTCAGCATAGGATCGACAGACTATGGGAAGCAGGGTGGCAACCAGTGGATAAGACTAAGGGACATAAGGAATGGGATCGTGAAAGACAACAAGCAAACAGACCCTCGTGGAGAAAAGTTTCTTAGGTACGGGTGGATGTGTAACGAAGACAACCTCTCTACTCTACCTGAGGATGCACCTGAAGGGGCTAAGAACCTAGCTGAATGGTTAACCTTAGAGGGTAGACGTTCAAGCCTAGCCGAATGGGTAGGTCACGTTAAGGATGATGGGCGTATCCACGGTAGGTTCACACACATCGGTGCATGGACTGGACGCATGGCACACTCAGCACCTAACCAAGCTAACGTACCTGCTGCCTTCCACGGTACACCTAAGACAGCAGTAGAGATTGTTAAGTCTGAGTATGATGGACGTATGAGAAGCCTATGGATTGTAGAGGATGGTAACTACCTAGTAGGTACGGATGCTGAGGGTATCCAGCTACGTATCCTGGCACACCTGATGAACTCAGAGGAGTACATCCATGCTATTGTAAGTGGAAGGAAAGAAGATGAAACTGATATTCATAATCTTAATCGTAAAGCTTTGGGTATATCTCACGTTACTAGAGACATGGCAAAGACTTTCATCTATGCCTTCCTTCTAGGGGCTGGTGTCGCTAAGGTGGCAACGATCCTTAAGGTTAACCAACGTGAGGCAGGTGAAGCTGTAGATAATTTTATGAACTCCATCCAAGGGCTGTCTGACTTGAAGAAGAAAGTCGTACCTCACATAGCTAAACGTGGATGGTTCAAGGGATTAGATGGACGTAAGGTTCCAGTTCCATCTGAGCATAAGGCATTGGCTGGGATGCTACAGAATGGTGAGGCTGTTGTTATGAAGCACTCAGCATTGACTTGGGCTACTGCTGCTAACAAGTTAGGCATCAAGTATAAGTTAGTTACTTGGCCTCACGATGAGTGGCAGACTGAGGTAGAGGGTAGTATGAATGATGCTGAATTATTAGGTAGCATTCAACGACAATCTATTGTTGACACGGGAAAGAAATTGAGTATACTGTGTCCACTTGCTGGGTCAACCGACATCGGCAGAACTTGGGGTGACACCCACTAACATAAAAGGAATACAAAGATGGCTTATACTGAAGTTAAAACTACTGGCCCTATCGAATGGGCACGTCTCTTCGAGGGTAACCGTGACATGGAGGGCTACCAAGGTGCCTATGCTGTGTGTGATGGTGCCTACACTGTGTCTCAAGTACTTAGCAAGGAAGAGTTTGCTAAGCTACAGAAGGCTGGCACTACCAAGAAGCCAGTACAGAAACGTCTGATGGACGGTGAGCTAGTCATTAAGTTTGAACGTAAGCACACTGTCACTAAGAAGGATGGTACTGTAGTAGCTCAGGCTGGTGGTGCACCAGTAGTTACTGATGCTGCTGGTAAGGTTTGGACTGACGACAACGGTATGATTGGTAATGGATCAGTAGCTGAGGTTACTAACTTAGTGTCTACCTTCAAGGGTCAAGATGGTAAGATGTATGCTCGTACTTCTCTCGTCTCAGTTAAGATTGTTGAGCACGTAGTGTACGAGAAACCAGATGCTGATATAGAAGCAGCTTAAGTAGAGGAAGTATGGGCATGATTGAAGTAACGTATGAGCACCACGGTGGTACAGATTTAGCAACAGTTAACTCTGCTCGTGTTAGCTTTAACAAGAGGAGTGATGAACTCTTAGAGAAGGATGCTAAGTTAGTTAGCTACTTAGCTGAGCACAAGCACACCTCACCTTTTAATCATGCCTATGCAACCTTTGTTGTTAAGGCACCCATCGTAGTGGCACGACATTTAGTTAAGCATGAGTACCTACCTTGGAATGAAGTGTCACGGCGTTACGTTGATGATGATCCTGAGATATATGTGCCTGATGTATTCAGGGGTAGGGCTAAGGATAAGAAACAAGGTAGTGATGGTGTTGTATACCCCAGTAAAGATTTAGTAGAGTTTGCAAACTACACTTCTCTTAGGACATACCGTGAAATGTTAGAGGCTGGTGTTTGTCCTGAGCAAGCACGTGGCTACTTACCTCAGTTCACTATGACTGAATGGTGGTGGTCAGGTACGGTAGGTGCATGGGCTAAGATGTGTAATGAAAGATGCAAGCCTGACACACAACTTGAGACACGTATCGTAGCCGACAAGATCAGTGATAAGATGTGGGAGTTATTCCCTGTATCGTGGCAAGCATTGAGATTACTATGATGGCTACTAACATTATAGTATTATTAATCAACCTAAAATGAGTGTTACTAATACCCTGATATTATTTATGTGGAGATTAGCTGATGACTAAACGAATACCAATGAAGGGTGGTGACGAGTATGATGGACTTACTAAAGCTCGTAAGTTTTTACTATGGAAGAGTGGTCAGTTAAAGAAGATCAAACGTGCTTACAACAAAAGGTTTCGTAAACATATCAAGGAGTTGAAAGATGAATGATCTTATTAAAATAGAAACTATAACAGACAATGAGGACGGGACAGCTACACTCACACTTGACTTAAGTGCAGAAACATACCATAAAATATTTGAGTATGGTTTCGTAAAGCTTATCAAGAAGGGTCTTGAAACAGAGGATATGGGTGATGCCTAAGTATAGAGTTATGTTTGAAATAGAACTTGGTGAGTGGATGTATGCCAGTGCTGAGAACCCTTTCACTTACGACAGTGAGCCGTTAGTCTTTGTTGACAAAGCTAAGGCTGAGGAGTATGCAAAGACATGGAATACTGGAAAGGTTATTGTATATCATGACAAATAATAAAACTATAGACACGTTAGTAGAGGACATCCAAGATGTTCTTAAAGGTATGGGTGGATGGGACAATGCAATCACTCACTACTTCTCTGAGTCAATGGCTGAGCTTGCTAAGACGAGGTTCATGGAAGTACAACGTCCACGTAACTACCTGTCTTTGTCCTCAGTAGGCACACACTGTGATCGTAAGCTATGGTACAAGGTGAATGGATGTGATGTAGCTGAGGAGCTACCTGCTAGCGCTACCTTGAAGTTCTTCTTTGGTGATATGATTGAGGTACTAACTTTGTCGTTAGCTATGGCAGCAGGTCACACTGTCACAGGTATGCAGTCTAGGCTAAACGTACATGGTATTAAGGGTAGTAGGGATGCTGTCATTGATGGTGTTACCGTTGATGTTAAGTCAGCCTCTACCTTTTCCTTTAAGAAGTTTAAGGATGGTAGCCTACGTGACAACGACCCCTTTGGTTACATCAGCCAGCTTAGCTCCTACGTATACGGTGGTAAGGATGATAACTTAGTAGAGCATAAGACTAAGGGTGCATTCCTGGTTGTTGATAAGACACTGGGTAACATCTGCTTAGATGTCTACGACTTCACAGATGACATGGCTAACAAAGAGAATGAGATGGATAAGGCTAGGGCATTAGTAGCTGGGCCTATCCCTGAGTACCGTATCCCACCTGTACCTCAGTCAAAGACTAGCCCTAACATGAAGCTTGCTATGGCTTGCTCCTACTGTGAGTTCAAGAAGGCTTGCTACCCTGAGGTACGTACCTTCCTGTATGAGACAGGCCCACTGTTCTTAGTTAATGTAGTGTCTGAGCCACGGGTGAATGAGAAGCTTAATGGCTAAGGTTCTTACAACTAGGCAGAGAGCAATCAAAGCTGGCTACCGTTCAGGTCTAGAGGAGACTATCTCTACCCAGTTGAAAGTCTTAAAGGTTCCAGTTAAGTATGAGACTGAGAAGATTAAGTATGAAGTCAATGAGGTCAGGACATACACCCCTGACTTCATCCTACCTAACAATATCATCATTGAGTCTAAGGGTAGGTTTGTAGCAGCAGATAGAAAGAAACATCTGCTCGTCAAGAAACAACACAAAGAGCTTGACATCAGGTTTGTTTTCAGTAACTCTAGGGCTAAGATAAGCAAGGGTTCCAAGACTACTTATGCTGACTGGTGTATTAAGAATGGATTCCTTTACGCTGATAAACTTATACCTATAGAATGGATTAAAGAGAAATGACAAAAGTACACAGAGTTCTTAACGGCCCAATAGAAGATGAGGAAGGCATGATCCTGTGTGTCTGCCTCGTTGAGTGTGATGGTGATCTATTCGACGAAGAGATTTACTTCGAGGATATGAAGACAGCTATGGCCTTCAAGGCACACTTTGGCAAGTCTATTGAACCTCTAACCATTGAAGAGGGTAAGGTATCCTATGATCTTGGGCATTGACAAACACCACCAGTATGGTGTATACTTCGCAACCAAACTAACCCTTGTACTAGAGTAGGAGTAAGGTTAAATGTTTGACTTGGAGAGTAAGATTACAGCACTGTTCGAGAACTATGGACTGATGCTACTCCTTGAACAGAATGATATATCAGAAGAGTTTGTCATTAAGATGTTAGTACTTGAGGGACTCATTGATACTAAGGACTACTTTAATTTAGATGCTGAGCTAGAAGAATGGAAGAGGATTGAAGAATGATTACAGGTGAGGACATAGAACGATTCCAAGATAAGGAACCACTATCCTTGGATGAGTATCAAGAGAAGGTAATGACTACTGCTATCTATAAAGATAAGATACTCTATACTGCACTAGGTTTATGTGGTGAGGCAGGTGAAGTAGCTGAGAAGATTAAGAAGTGGCTACGTGATGGGACACTAGACGACATTGAGTTAGCTAAGGAACTTGGTGATGTCATGTGGTACGTAGCTGCACTAGCTAATGACTTAGGCTACGATCTATCTGAGATAGCTGAGATGAATTTAATTAAATTGCAAAGCCGTAAGGCAAGAGGGATGTTAGGAGGATCAGGTGATAACCGTTGATAAACTTAGTAAGATAATCTTTGAGAATTGTGTCGTTAGGTTCTTGCGTTATGTATCTACTTGGCATAAGCATAGGGCTACTATTAAATATCTTTACTCCTTATCTGACCGTGAGCTAAAAGATATTGGCATTAACCGAAACGAAATTACAGACTTGATCTTCCGTAAAGATGACTTGGAGAAACACTCAAATGATTAACAACTACCTACCCACTGACTATCAATCTTTCATTGCTACCTCAAGGTATGCTCGTTGGATTGAGGAGGATAAACGCCGTGAGAACTGGGGTGAAACAGTAGATCGTTTCATGGACAATGTTGTTAGACGTAACCTAGACATTGACACTGTAGGTATAGCTCTTGAACTACGTGAAGCTATACTTAACCTAGAGGTTATGCCATCTATGCGTAGTGTAATGACTGCTGGCCCAGCCTTGGATCGTGACAACACTGCTGGCTACAACTGTAGCTACCTACCAGTAGACGACATGAAGTCCTTCGATGAGGCTATGTATATCTTGCTATGTGGCACAGGTGTAGGCTTCTCCGTTGAAAGTCAGTACGTCAGCAAGCTACCTGAAGTACCTACCCTATTCAAAAGTGAAGACATTATCGTAGTACACGACAGCAAAGAAGGCTGGGCTAAAGGACTACGTAAGCTGATTGCTATGCTCTACTCAGGTGAGATTCCTACATGGGATGTGTCTAAGGTACGCCCTGCAGGTGCTAAACTTAAAGTCTTTGGTGGCCGTGCATCAGGCCCAGCACCATTGGTTGATCTGTTCAACTTTGTAACTGATAAGTTTAAAGATGCTGAAGGACGTAGGCTCTCAAGCATTGAAGTACATGACATCATGTGTAAGATAGGTGAGGTAGTAGTTGTCGGTGGTGTACGCCGCAGTGCTATGATCTCTCTGTCTAACTTATCTGATGACCGTATGCGTAATGCTAAGTCAGGGGAATGGTGGGATGATCCAGCACAAAATATCAAGAGACAAGGCCAACGTGCCTTAGCTAACAACTCAGTTGCTTACACTGAGAAGCCTGACATGGAAACATTCCTAACTGAGTGGACTTCTTTGGTTAAGTCTAAGTCAGGTGAACGTGGTATCTTCTCCCGTGTAGCAGCTAAGAAGCAAGCAGCTAAGAATGGTAGGCGTAACACAGAGTTTGAGTTCGGGTGCAACCCGTGCAGCGAGATAATTTTACGTCCATACGAATTTTGCAACCTCAGTGAAATTGTAGTACGTGCTACTGATACCATTGATGACCTTGAAAGAAAGGTTAGACTAGCTACTATCCTTGGCACTATACAGTCTACCTTAACTAACTTCCCCTACCTACGTAAGATCTGGCAGAAGAATACAGAGGAAGAACGTCTGCTAGGTGTGAGCTTGACAGGTATCATGGACAACAAGCTACTGACCCATGCTAATGCAGGGCTAGAAGCTACACTAGAAAGGTTACGTAATGTCGCTGTTGCTACTAATGCTGAGTGGGCTGAGCGGCTTGGTATCCCTGTTTCTACTGCTATCACCTGCGTTAAACCTTCGGGTACAGTCTCACAACTGGTTGACTCCGCTTCTGGGATTCACGCTAGGCATTCAGCCTATTATATTCGTACTGTTCGTTGTGATAACAAAGACCCTCTGACACAGTTTATGATCTCACAGGGTATCCCTTCTGAACCAGATGTAAGAAAGCCTGATAGCACTACAGTCTTTAGCTTCCCTCAGAAGTCACCTGAAGGTTCGGTAACACGTAACGACATGACAGCTATCGAACAGCTAGAGTTGTGGCTTACATACCAACGTCATTGGTGTGAGCATAAGCCATCTGTTACTATCACAGTACGTGAACATGAGTGGTTAGAAGTTGGAGCTTGGGTGTTCAAGAACTTTGATGAGGTATCAGGTGTGTCATTTTTACCACACGATGACCACACTTATCAGCAAGCACCTTACCAAGATTGCAGTAAGCATGACTACGAGACACTACTATCTGTAATGCCTGACCGTATTGACTGGGCTAAGCTATCTGAGTTTGAAACTGAGGATACCTCTAAAGGGACTAGCACCTTTGCCTGTAGTGGTAACTCTTGTGAGATGGTTGACTTAACTTAGTACTATGTCCTGAGCACTGACATTAAACTGCTCATTTATTGTAAAGGAAAGTTAATGGCTGTACGTAAACCCTTCAGTAGAACATTGTACGACAAGCATGACAACCCAGCTAAGGAAGCATTAGTAGCTATCCTTAAAAAGGCAGGGCATGAAGTGCAAGAAGTAAAGGAGAACTTCTACGCAGATGTAGTCTCAATTAAAGATGGTATCACATACCATAATGAGGCTGAAGTTAAACGTGCATGGACAGGTGATTGGCCTGAGGATTGGACTGAGATACGTATACCTGAACGTAAGTCACGACTGCTTAAGAAGTATGACGGTAAGGTAAACTTCTACGTATTCAGTAATGATATGTCACAGTGCTGGTACATTAAAGGATTACAGCTTACACCTGAATCTCTAGCCACTGCTCGTGGTCGTAACATCATGAAGGGTGAAGAGTTCTTTCACATCCCTTACAAAGAAGCGGAGCTTATCAGTGCTACAAGAACCAATTAAGCGTACTAAACGTGCCACTAAGTACAAGGGTGCTGAAGTTGAAAGCACAAGCAAGCTCATCACTCTTGTGCCTATGAACGACAGACAAGGGGCTTACATTGAAGCGTTGAAGAGTAGTCAGCAGGTCATAGTCTTAGGCCCATCAGGTACAGGCAAGACTTACATTGCAGCTACAGCAGCAGCTAATGCTTATGCCTTAAAGAGGATTGAGAAGATCATCATAACTAGACCTAACGTATCGGTAGGTAAGGACTTAGGCTACCTGCCAGGAACATTGGAGGAAAAGTATGCCCCTTGGGTTCTACCAGTATTTGAAGTCTTGGAACACCAACTTGGTAAGGGTGTCGTTGAGACTGGTGTCAAGAATAAGAACATTGAGATGGCACCACTGTCTACTATGCGTGGCCGTAGCTTCAGTAATGCCTTTGTAATTGTAGACGAGGCACAGAACCTTACTATCCATGAGGTTAAGATGCTACTCACTCGTATCGGTGATAACTGTAAGATCATTATCAATGGTGACCTACGACAGTCTGACATTAAAGAACAGTCAGGCTTAAGTAAGATCATGCACCTAGCTAAGAAGTATAACATGGGCATACCTGTCGTTGAGTTTACAGTTGACGACATTGTACGTTCTGATATATGTAAGGCTTGGGTGATTGCATTCCTAGAAGAAGGACTATAGGACATGGCTAAATGGGGAACTGAACCGTTCAATCCTTTTAAGGATACCTGCAATGAGTGTGGTCACTGGCTAGACGACTACGGTGAGTGCCATGAATGTCTTGACCACTACATGGGCGATGATGAGGATGACCCATTGACTCAGCAGGTAGGTGGCAGTCACTACAAGGACATGAACATCCAACCTATTGAGTTTATCCTAGCTAACAACTTAGCATTCTGTGAGGGTAACATCATCAAGTATACCTGTAGGTACAAACAGAAAAACGGCGTAGAAGACTTACGTAAAGTAATCCACTACGCCGAGATGTTGATTGCTAGTATAGAAGAAGAACAAGACTAACTAAGTAAGGGGGAGCATAAGAAATGTTCCCCTTATTTCTTTGTTTGTTTCTTGTTGCTGTTGTATTTCATAGCTGAGTCCTTCATCAAAGAACCGTCAGGCATATAGTGTGAACCCTTAGGTGCTACCTTCTTATTCTTAGTTTTCTTAGCCATGTGATTACTCCACGTAAGCTTTTACTTGACCGCTACGGATTACTTCAGCTTCTTGCATACGACGATCACGGTTAACACCACTGTTATCACCTGCTAGTGTCTCAACAGCGGCAGCTATAAGCTCATTGTCTGTTGATTGAATAGCCTCCATCAGACGATCAGGTATACTGCCGTAGTTGTAAGCAATAGATGTAAGGGCCGCACGAGTAGGCTCATCTAGGTTAGACCAGATAGCTGTACTTACCTTACGTTCAGCAGCAGCGTTGAAGTCAGCAAGCCTACGAGCTAAATCACGTTCAGCTTCAGCACGGGTAACTGTAGTACCCTTAGATACTTTAACTACAGTGCCATCTTCTTTAGTTACAGTGTCACTGCCGTAGCCTGTACGGTAAGCGTTGACATCGTAGTAAGAGTTCTCACGGTATCCCTCTAAGTTACGAACTAAGTCAAAGGCTGACCGCACTGGCTGTGACTGAGTAGCCGTAGCGTCTAGTGCCTGACGGGTATCCCCTGCAATCATAGCCCCCTCACTAGGTACAATAGTGCCAAGAGGTAGGGTGGTAGGTACTGGAACTGCACTACCTGTTAGGTCTAAGCCTAGCTCAGCACCAATGATGTCAACAGCAGATGAACCTACGTCACCTAAGCCGTTAAGAACTGATAGCTTATAGTTTAAAGCTTCAAGTTTAGGTGCAGCCTTTCTATTAGTTGACTGAACGGAGTTATTTATGTCAGCCTCTAGGACTTTAAGGTCACCTTCTCTAACATTAGGGAATGCTTCTTTGATTGACTTAGCTAGACCTATGCTTACACCACCAGCTTTGTTGTAGGTAAGAGTAAACCCTACATTAGGGTACTGCTCATTCAATGCAGCTACACTGTCACGTACTGCACTACCTGTTAGTGCTACGTCAGATGAAAAGAACTTAATGAAGTCATCACGGTAAGCAGTGTTAAGCTGTAACCCACGGTTAAACTGAGCATTGACTTCTTCGAATGACTGTCTCCACTGATCTGCACTCCAAGCCTGAGGCTCACCTGATCGTTCTTGAAGAACCTTGTGGGCTAGGACAGCCTGAGCAGTACTATCAACAAGCTTTATGTCACGTTGTTCACGTATAACTTCTTGGTAAGGTACAGCTACGTCTGACTTGCCACCCATGATAAGGGCAAGCTCAATGAATGCAGCACGAGCATCTGTCAAGTCTTTATTAGACGACTCATTAAGGAGTGTCTTAGCCTTAGCATACTCACCAGCTTCTAAGTAATCTACAAGCTGAGCCTTAGCCCCAGTAAATGCAGACATGAAAGCTGCTGAAGCTGATGGGTCATTACCTGCCGCTGCATTGACAACAGTCATTAACGACAGAGGAACACCTGCTGCCTCAATACCAAGCATAGCATTATTCTCTAGACGTTTCTTCATTTCAGTTGGGTCTAGGTTCTTTGTCGCCCATGCAGCTTGAGTATCAAATAGTTTAAATACTTCTTTGCTCCAATCCTCAGGGGCTGTGCCTAGATCAGCCTTACCTAGTGTACTGATGTCAGAAGTTAAGTTAGTAAACCTATCTTCTAAAGAAGCTCTAGCTAAGCTAAGCATACTTGGTAGGTTTTCCCGATTAATAACTTCATTACCCCTTAGATTAGGTAAGAAGCCAATGAGTGCTCCACCTGCAATCTCACCAATGTTGATGGACTGAGTTGGATTAGTGGTAAAGCTGTACATTAACTCAGTGACAGCACGACCAAGCACATCAGCCTCAGTCTTAGCTTGAGACTTACTTACATCCCAGGCTTTGTTAGCAAGAGTAGTCTTATCACCTGTCATTGAAGCCTGTTGCTGTAGATCAGCAGCCATTGCATTGTTCTTAAGGTAGTCAGCTTGGGCGTTAGAAACAATACTTCTAGCTTTTGCTGGGTTTGTCTCTGCAACTTGATTAGCTAGTTGAATAGCATAGACTCCTTGAGGAGATTTAAGGAAGTCTGTCTGTGAGTTGTACTCAGTCTCTGCTGCGGCTACCTCAGGATTTAGTGCAGTCTTAGCATCACCGATAGCTATTGAACTAAACTCAGGGTACTTAACACCAAAGCCTTGAAGCTCACTAAAGGTACTCGTAGCTGGTGTCCAGTTTTCATTCCCTATACGTTGACGATGCTCATCAATGGATGCAGCATACTTGTCCTTCTCCGTCATAGACCCTGTTGGTTTAGGTGCACTTAAGAATAAACCTGACAAAGAATTAAGAGCAGAAGTATAGCTTGGCCCCAATTCAGGGGCAGACATTGGTTGCATCGGAGTTACTTGCGACTGTAAGTCCTGAAAGATAGCCATTAAATTATTCCTTATTTAACAGAGATAAGACCTGAGTCGTAGCGTAGAGCTTGCAAGACTAACGAGTCAATGATTGGTGTGCCACTTTGGTAGACAAGTCTATCTACTCGTTGACGTTCTAGTGGTGACATACTGCTGTACTTTAGTGCAATAGCCTTAGCAATAGCTTTAGCTTGGTCGTAGTCACCTTCACGGAAAGCTGTAGCATATGTGTTGAATGCTTTTTGAATACTAGCAGCAGACATCTTATCGAATACTTTATCGAATTTAGAGAACGTAGTAAATTTCCAAGCATCTTCATGTCTTTCAATAGGTACACCAAACAAACCAAAGATAGCTTCAGCTTCACTTACATTGCTATCTAGTAAGGCATTGTTACGTGTCATTACTTCGTTGAACCTAAATGCAGTGTAAGCATTGTAGGCTTGGTTACCTGTAGAGAATAGACGAGCAAACTGGATCAAGTCCTCCTTAACAGGTTTAAAGTCAGTCTTACCTACGACAGCCTTAGCCAAGTCGTTAAGTGTACCAAGAGCAGTAGTAGTTAGCTCCACTCCTACTTGACCTGATGGCCCCCACACGGCAGTAAAGATACTCTGTTCAGCAAAGTCTTTCATCAGCATGAACATACCGTCACTGTTACTTAGACGTGATGCAAGGGATGACTCAACACCTGTAAGCTCAGTGATGACAGTATCAATAGCACCCTTACGCATTGCTCTCCAAGTCTGATCGTCAAGCTCAGTGCCATAGTTATGCTTGTACCAGTCCATTGCAAAGCCAGTAGCTGTCCAAGCTGATGCACCAAACAATGCTGTATGGACTACAGCTAGTCTAAACTTCTCAGCAGCATTAAGCACAGCCTTACCGCCTAGGCTACCAGCAAAGATAGCTTCGTTAATACGGAAGGTATACGACAAGAACTGAGTGAAGGGTACTTGATCTATAGGAGTACGAGAAGCGGATGTCATACCTTGGGTAAGAACATCTTGACGGTTCATTATCCAGCGTTGTGCTGACGGTGTGTTACGTAGAGCATTAGGAAACTTCTTACCGAACTCAACGTAGGCTGTAGCATAGGCTGACATACGTGGCATAAGCTCCCCTTCATTAAAGAAGAACCTACCCTTCTCACGTACTGTACTAACTGTACGAGATATTGGCCCGTAGAAGAAGGTGCCATTCATGCCACTATTAGATAGCTCATTAACAGAACTACCCACAGATGAACGACCACTGTTCTTAAACATGGTGACCATCTCTAGGAACTCATCAGCAGTTAACCCTGAGACACCTGAGATACTCTGCCCAATAGCTTTAATAACAGCTTGGTCGCCATTCATTAGGGCTGCTCTCATAGGCAACATTATTGATGTGCCACGGATACCATCAATACCTGCAATAGCCATGATGTTAATAGTCTGTGAGGCTTGGATGTAAAGTTGAACTGGGTTGAACATACCCAACTTCATATCAAATACTATACCACGTAGAGCAGTAAGAGGGTTTGTTGAGAGGACATCAGCTACAACTTGAGATGTCTTCTTAGCTCCAGTGTCATACAGGAAGTCAGATGCTTTACGCATAGCTGATTCCCAAGCTGCATCACCGAAGCCTCTCTTCTGCATACGGAATAGAATCTTCTTACGTTCAAGCTCAAGTTTACGACCAACTTCATTGTTCTTAAACGAAGCCTTCATTAACTTCTGACGTAGGGTCATACCTGAAATCTCAGAAAGGTTCTCAAGGATACCGTTAGAGATGGCAGTCTTCATCAAGCTGTTAATAGAAGCAGCAGTATAAGCTCTCTCACTGTTAACAGAGGCTGATTGAGCTAATGTCTTAGGGATAGAACTACCAGCACCGTAGACTTCATTCTTCACACCACCATAGCCATAAAGGATTTCATCTTTACGAGCAAAGGGGTTCATAGCACGAGCATCATTAGCAAAGCTGTAACGT
>Ga0115567_10001708_pt1 | contig 21929 bp, 21 predicted proteins | sample COGITO_mtgs_1204_2_FD_88679 | JGI IMG/M metagenome (GOLD analysis project Ga0115567, IMG submission 88679) | Pelagic marine microbial communities from North Sea - COGITO_mtgs_120412 | ecosystem: Environmental > Aquatic > Marine > Epipelagic | place: Germany:Helgoland, sampling site Kabeltonne... | reverse complement strand
TAACGCCACTAACATAACAAGTCCAAAAGTTTAGGTTTAGCTTTTGAGCAAGTAAAAAGGGAACAAAAAATAATAAGGATACGGGGATTGCGACAAAGACGCTCTTAGCATACTCAACTGACTGGCCAGAATTCCCCCACTGCATTTGTGAAAAAGCTAAAGCTAATAAAGTCGTTAAAGGCAGAGCTGTCAAAAAGCCAGCTAAACCAGTTTTTTTTCCTGACAGCCAAGAAACAAAACTAATTATAATAGCTGCAATCAATGTTTTACCAATAGTAAGCCACAAGATGAACTCCTTAACTAAATGACATAATACTAAGACCTAACCCAAAAAGAAGCCATAGTACACTTAAAATCAAGAAACTATTCAGTATTGGCTCTGTCTTAAACTTAATAAGTGTAAGACTTTTCTTACTTTTGACAAAGAAGAATATCGACAAGAAAATAAAAAGAATATTAAAATAAAAATTACTATCTATTTTAAAATAAGTTCTATCCTTAAGAGACATATTCTCTTTAAGTTCAGGCAATAAATCAAAGAAATAAAATCCATAATGTAAGAGTATTGAACTAATAACTAAAGAAACAAAAAATATAGCTGCAATATAGAAGGCCATCTTTTTTCCATAGTACTTCGACTGTATCCTAAGAACAGGTAGTACAACTAAGTCACTAAAAATAAATGCCATGACACCAGCAAAACTAACACCGTTATTAAAAAGAACCGCCGCTAAAGGAATATTTCCCATAGAGCCGATAAAAGTAAAAAAAGCTGCGATTGGACCAATTGCGGCCTGAGCTAAAATATGAAAAAAGCTTGGATCTTCCAATCCAGAGCCAATAAAAAGTGTTTCAAAAAATATCTTTGGTACAAAAGTTGCGATAACCCCTGCGACTGTAAAACCGATGGTCACATCTTTCCAAACCATAGACCATTCCATCACATAATTTTTATAAACTTTTTGCCAAGATTCTTTTGATTTAAACTTTTTGATAAAGCTTAAGTCTTCAGAGTCATCTATGTTTTCATCGTTTTCTTTATCGGCTTTAGAACGAGCTTCTTTCTCTAGCTTCTTTGTCAGTGTCAGCTTAACCAGAATCCACATACTCAGAATAAGTAGTATACCGCCTACGTACTCACCCACAACAAATTGCCAACCCATAAACATTGAAATGACAATCCCAAGTTCTACGACTAAGTTTGTCGAAGATAATAGAAATGCTAGTGAGGGTATGAGCCCAGCTCCCTTAACAAATAAAGCGCGACTTGTAGATAAAGCAGCAAAAGAGCAGGAGCTAGAAATAAATCCAAAAAAAGTTCCAAGTCCAACGCTTTTAGCTGAACTCTCTCCCATAGCAGATTTCATTTTTTCTTTTGTGACAAAGACTTGAATCATACTGCTAACAAGATATCCCAGACCAAAGGCCCAAAAAGCCATCCAGAAAAGCCCTAAACTAGTTAGGGCCGACTCTTTCATCTGAACAAAAAATTCCATTACATCTGACTTCCACAGGACTTCATATCTGGAGCATAAGGATTATGCACTTTGGCCATTTTCTTAGAGTTTTGAAGCCAATGTTTCTTTACCATAGGGCAATAATATAAATTATAATCAGATAAATCATACTTACTAAGTATAATCTCATTTAGTTTTTTAGAAACATTATCCAAAAGGCTGTCATTAACAGTTCTATTGTCAGTCATTTTTATAGCATTTAAAAAAGTATATACATTTTCGGATTTTAATTTCGATTGAATATCTTTATTAGATATTGCCTCTAGTGATTGAGTAAGTTTTTTACTCTCTGATACAACTTTAGAGTTATCATAAGCATAATAGGCATCGTGAAGTTTCTCATAAGTTTTCAAAGACTTTAAGATCTGCGCTTTTGAGTCTTTATCTAGTTGCTTAGTTTGTGAGTTCTCTTTTTTCATCACTTTTCCATGATCATGGCTTTCTGATCCAAATGTTTTTAAAGCAAAAAGAGATGCAACAACAAGACTTAAAGTTACAAAGAATTTTTTAAACGATATTTTTTTATCACAATCAGGACACATAGTTTTCTCCTTTTTCTATATGTTTTTGTTCAAAGTATGAATAAACTATAGGTACAATAAATAAAGTTATAAGCTCTATGAGCATACCACCTAGAGTTGGTATGGCCATAGGTTTCATAACCTCACTCCCCGTATCTGTAGACCACATAATAGGTATAAGCGCAACAACAGTAGTTGTCGTTGTCATAACTAAAGGTCTGATTCTTCTAGAGCCAGCTTCAACGATGACTTCTTTTAATTCAGACCAGTTTTTGGGTTTCATCTTTTTTAATTCTGCCTGAAGGTAGGTCATCATGATGACTCCATCATCAACAGCAATACCAAATAAAGCTATAAAGCCTACCCAGACTGCGACTGAAGTTGTAAAGCCACCAACCCATAAAAGTATTAGACCTCCAGAAAAAGCAACTGGAATACTACTAAATATAATAGCCGAATTTCTAAAATTTTTAATACCTAAGTAAATAATAAATAAATTTATAAGCAAAGCGATAGGGACAAGAATCATAAGTCTATTTGATGATCTTACTTGGTTTTCATATTGACCGGCCCAAACAATTGAGTATCCTTTAGGAAGCTCTACATTTTTTTCAATATGCGCCTTCGCTTCTTCAACAAAACCGATTAAGTCTTTACCTTTTACATTTAGAAGAACAAGAGATCTTAAAATACCATTTTCAGACTGAATCATCGCAGGCCCAGTAACAATATTAATTTTTGCAAGCTGCTCTAATGGAATGTGTTGCCCAAGTGGACTTGGCACAAGAACTCTCTTTAAGTCATCAATTCTATCTCTTAATTCTTTTTTATATCTTACTCTAATTGGATATCGCTCTCTTCCTTCATAGAATTGTCCAATAGACATTCCACCGACAGCTGTTTGCAAGATTCTATTCACTGTACCTGTATTGATACCGTATCTGCTGGCCGCAACTCGATCTATATCAAATTCAATATAAGGCTTACCTGTGATTTGCTCAGCATAAACACCATAGGCCCCTTTAACCTTCTCCACTTCCCGACCAATTTTTGCAGCAAGAGACTCCAAGGTTTTTAAGTCGTCACCAAATATCTTAATCCCAATTTGAGTTTTAATACCAGTAGATATCATTGCAATTCTATTTTCGATGGGAAAAAGCCAAGCATTAACTAAACCTGGAACTTGAAGTTTTTCATCTAGCTCATTCATTATGTCGTAAATAGAAGTTCCACTTGGCCACTCATCCTTAGGGACTAGTTTTACAACAGTCTCAAACATAGATACAGGTGCTGGATCTATTGCAGTATCAGCTCTTCCGAGTTTACCGATAGCATCTTTAACTAAAGGGTGGGCCTTAAGCTGGATATCTGTATAGGCCAAAAGCTCACGAGCTTTTGTCATACTTACGTCTGGTGTTGTCACTGGCATATAAAGAATTTCACCTTCATTGAGTGAAGGCATAAATTCACTTCCTAGACGACTATATGAGAACCCACCTAGTAGTAATAAAAGTATAGGCAAAATTGCAAAGGTTTTTCTATGATCAAGAAACCATTTTAAGCAAGGTCTATATGTTGAGATAATAAGATGGCTTACTTTATTTTTTTCAATAGGCTTAAGTTTACCTTTAAGCATAAAGACCGATAGCGCTGGAACAAGGAAGATTGCCACAATAACAGCTCCAAACATAGCAAGTGTCTTTGCCCAAGCTAATGGCCCAAAGAGCTTCCCCTCACTCCCCTCTAGTCCAAAAACTGGTAAAAAAGTAATAATCGTTGTTGCAACTGCCGTTAGTATTGCTGGTCCAACTTCTCTGGCAGCTTTAGTTATAATTGCGACTCTATCCTTTTTTGAAACATTTGGATTCTCAGATAGATGAGAATAAATATTCTCAGTCATAATGATACCCATATCAACCATAGACCCTATGGCAATAACGAGTCCAGACAAGCTCATAACATTTGAATCAATGCCAATAAGCTTCATGAGTATAAAACTTATCCCAACACCAAACGGAAGAGTTAATGAAACTAAAACAGAAGATTTAAAATGAAGTAGAAAAAGTAAAATAACAATAATCGTTATTATTATCTCTTGAGATAAAGCTGTATAAACAGTTCCTATAGTTCTTTCTATAACTTCAGTTCTATCGTAAAAAGCTTTTAATTCAACTTCTTTTGGAAGTCCTCCTCTAACAACTTTCAACCTTTCTTTTACATTGTCGATAACTTCTTTAGGATTTTGCCCATATCTCATGGTCACAACACCACCGACAGACTCTATACCATTTTTATCTAGAGCACCTCTTCTAAATTTAGAACCTAGGCCAACAGAGGCTACATCTTTTACTCTAATAGGAGTTTTATCTTTAATCGAAATAACAACATTTTCAATATCGGCCAAAGACTTAAAGAACCCTTTTCCTCTAACAATAAACTCTCTATCGCCATCCTCAATAACTTCTGCTCCAACGTCGATATTACTTTCTTGAATAGAATTAATTAACTTACTAAAATGAATATCGTAAGCAAAAAGTTTATTTGGGTCGACATCGATTTGATATTCTTTTACGAAGCCGCCAATACTTGCAACCTCGCTGACACCTTGAACTCCCTGCAATAAATATTTAACATAAAAATCTTGAAGGGATCTAAGTTCGGCGAGTGACTTTGGATGAAGTGCATCTTTTTTATTTTCAAGTGTATACCAATAAACCTGTCCAAGACCTGTGGCATCAGGCCCCATTTTAGGAGTCGCTTCCTTTGGAAGCTCTTTACTGGCCCCCGATATTTTTTCTAAAACTCGGCTTCTACTCCAGTAGAAATCCACATCATCTTTAAATATAATATATATAATTGAAAAACCAAAAGCTGAATTGGCCCTAATATTCTTTACACCAGGAATTCCTTGCAACATAACACTCAATGGGTAGGTTACTTGCTCCTCAATATCTTTTGGGGATCTTCCCGCCCATTCAGTAAAAACAATTTGCTGGTTTTCACCGATATCAGGAATCGCATCAATTCTAGCTGTTTTTAGACTAAAAGCAGACAGTAAAGCGATTAAAATAAAAGCAATTACAACAAATGCTCTTTTTTTAATACAAAATTCTATTAAGTTTTGAATCATAATTACATCTTCTCTTCAATCTTTTCGTAACCGCCAAAAAGTTGAGCTTGAGCATCTAATAAGAAGTTACCTTCAATAACAACCTCATCTCCTTCGCTTAGGCCATTTAAGACTTCAACATATCCGCTTGATTCTTGTCCTGTAGATATAACTTTTGCCCTATAGTCTCTCTTATTTATTTTTAACCAGACAACTTTTCTTTTGCCAGTATCAATGACCGCAGTCCTAGGGACAACTAGTGATTCATCCCCCAAATTGATCTTTAAAGTCGAACTTGCTATCATTCCTGGTTTGAGTTCACCTGTTTTATTTTGTATTGTCGTTCTAACCTTTAATGTTCTTGACTCAGTATTTAAAACGGGACTTACAAAATCTATAACCCCCTCAATCGTTTCACCTGGAATTGCACTAAAGTTGAGTTCAACTTTTTGTCCAATTTTAACAAGCGAGGAGTCACTTTCATAAACATCCATCTCGACCCATACTTCACTTAAATCAGATAACTCAAAAAAGTTTTGTCCTTCTTTAAAATACTTTCCAACTGTAGCATTTCTTTTTCTAACAATTCCTGTTGAAGGAGAATAGATAACAATATTTCTAGGGACTTTATTATCTTTAAACCATTGATTAAACTGTGAATCTTTAATACCCCATAGCTTTAATCTTTGCTCACTTTGGTCGAGTATCTCTTTAAAGACTTTCGTTTTATTTTTATTATAACTTTTCCTAGCAATAAGATACTCTTCACCAGCACTAATAAGTTTTGGACTGTACAGCTCTAAGACCGGATCATTATTTTTAATAAAACTTCCAGTGGAGCTAATGTAAACTTTCTCGACCCGTCCATCAATTCTAGCGGGGATACTACTTTCTTTTTCTTCAGACTGCATTACAGAACCCAAGAGCCTAACTTTTTTTACCATTCTCATTCTAGAGACATTAAAGAAGTCTGCTTTAAAATGATTGAGCTGAGACTTTCTAAGTCTAACGTCTGCTACCGTCTTATAAGGGTTAGTTTTAATTTTTCTTTGAACCATCATTTGTCCATCTATTGGACAAACATCCTCAGTATCACTCGTTACATCGGGAAAGTTTTCACACTGCCAAACTAGCTTCTCTTTTTCTTCGACAGCAGCAGGCTCACTCTTATCAATTTCTATTTTTGTAAGGTTCATATGACAAATGGGACACTTCCCTGGACCATCCTCGTGAATTTCAGGATGCATGGAGCATGTATAATAGGTTTCAATATTATTTTTGACAGATTCTTTCTTAGCTTCTTTTTCCATACAAGAAAAAAGCAAAAAGACTATCGAAGTAAAAATTAATATATTCTTTTTCATTGTAAGCTCTCCCCTAGAAGAAATTTTAGATTAATTTGAGATACAGCTAACTTCGCTCTAAGCATTGTCTTTTTTAAAAGTAAAGTTTGCAGTTTAAGCTCTGATTTTAAAAGCTCTATATAACCAGTCTCTCCGAGTTCATATGACTTTGAAGTGACTTTCCTTGAGTTTTCAGCAAACTTTAAAGTTTCAGACTTAAGAGTGCTAATTTCATTTTTTGTTTTTTTTATGGATAGGCTTATTTCTTGTTTCTTACTCATTTTGTATTTTTTGTAATCGGCTAACTGATTAGCTGATCTGATCTTTTCATATGATGCTTTTGAATGGTTAGAATACTTAGTGTCTGATGTTGGTATTGGAAAACTAATTGAAGCAGAGACAAAATCTCCATTATCAAAGACATCTGATCTTTTTGTATATCCAACAGATACAGTAAGGTCGGGAACATAATTGAGCTTACTGGAGGCCAAAAGATTTTCAGAAGCTTTTAAATTGGATTTAAAAGCGAGTTCACTATAATCCTCTCTTTTATTTGAGTTACTACTTAAGACATTCCAAGGGATAGTTCTAGTATCTAATAATCCTTTAGCATCGACTAAATAATTTAACTTCGCACTTAACTCTCTTAGCTCGTAAGATTTATTGGATATTTCAGTTTGAAGTTCTGACTTTCTAATCTGAACATCTAATAATGCTTGTTGAGAGAGCTTTCCATTTGAATATAGTTTTTTCGTAATTTTAAGATTTTTTTGTATCCACTGAAAGTTTTCTTTTAATATTTTTCTTTCTTCATTAAGTTTTCTTGATTCTATAAGTACCATCCACAAATCTTTAATCAATAGATCTTTGCGTTTAAAGGAATCAAACTCTCTGGCCTTGGCCTTGTTAATAAAAGCTGCTTTCATTTTTGAATATTTATTTGTAATAGCAATTTTCTGAGCAATTGATAGCTCAACACCAGTCATGGGAGCCTTATCATTTGCTAAACTTTCGACAGGAAAGTTTTTTGCAGCAAGTTTCAGCATTGGATCTCCCCAAGAGCCACTAACATCAGCTTGTTCTTTAATGGCCAAAGCATCTTTAGAAATTGCATCGACCGATTCATGATTGCTTATGGCCTTCAGCGCATCTTTAAAAGTATAAGCAAAAGAGTTAATAGAGAAAATTAAAATTAAAATTAAAAATTTATACACGGATATCCTTTAACAACTTGCCCATTACTTTGTATTACGAAATAAACCAAGCAAATGTGACAAATATTTTTTTTAATACATTTACCTAATAAAATTAAAGACTTATAATATATATTATATTTATTAATAATAAAATGTCACAAAAACTTAGTGTTTATCGTAATAAGAGGTAGAGGGTGGTTAATCCATTTTCAAATTTAAATGATGAGGAACTCATGGAGCTATATCTCAAAGATGAACATTTAGCGTTTGATGTAATATACAAAAGATATAAATCTAATATTTTCTCATACCTAAGTAAAAGACTCAGCAACTCTATTGTAATCGAAGAGGTTTTCCAAAATACATTTATAAAGTTTCATCGCTTTAGAGAGAAGTACGATTTCAATTATCCTCTTTTAGCTTGGATATATACACTAACACGAAGTGAAATGCTGGATTATATCAAAAAAAACAAGATACATTATAGTGAGCTTAAAGATGAGCTAACACCAATAATGACTGAAAATAAAGACAGCTTAGTTGAAGTAGATCTGGAAAGTTTAAATCAGAATGAAAAGAATGCTATTAAGCTTAGATATTATGAAGATAAAGACTTTGATGAAATTTCAAAAATTTTAAATACAAGTCAAAGTAATTCTCGAAAGATTATATCAAGAGCAGTTAAAAAGCTTAAAAAAAAATACAATAGGTAGTTATGAATAGAGATTTTAAAGACTTCATTCTAAATAATCAAATCAAGCCATCAACCAAGATGGATGAGACTATATTGAGTTTTGTAAAAAAAGATTTGGCCTACGACAAAAAAACAATTTTTATCAAACTGGTATTAATACAAAGCTTTATCGGCCTTCTCACTTTACTCTTTTGTCCTCAATTTCAATTGAGCCTTACAAACTCTCACGAACTTTTTCATTACTTTCATTATACTTTTGGAGAAAATATTTGCATGATGATTTGTGGCTCGATATTTATTGGGTCAGGAGCTTTGTTTGCTGGAGCGGTTCTCAATCTAAGAGAGCTTAGAATTATTAATGAATCTAAGCTCCTATCTTACGTATTGATTTCAGCATTTGCTCTTTCAATATTCTCAATTATAAACACTGAGCTCTACTTAACTCTCAGTCTTTTTTGGCTAGTAGGAGCAAGCTTAGCTGGAATAATGATGTTCTCTATTGGCCTATCATTTAAAAATTTCCTACTAGCATCCAAATCCCCATAAGAAACATCATGAGATTCTCTGTAAGTGAAATGAAGCCTAATGGAACATTACTTTCGCCACCGACACAGGCACACTTGAGATCTCTCTTTTCAATGTAAACAGCTTTTATTACAGATATGGCACCTATTGTACCAATAGTGATACTTGTAATTGCAAATAGTGGTGTAAGAAATCGTGCAATCATCCCTACTCCTGCCGCTGCCTCTGCAAAAGGATAAATATAAGCGTAACGAACCCAACGTTTACCAAGGATGTCATATGTAATAAATTGATTTGAAAAAGAACTTAAATCTCTTAACTTTAAAATGGCAAGAACTGACATACTTAGGCCAATAAAAAGCTCTAGAGTTAACATAGAGAAGATTGAAACTTTCATAAAGTATGTAAGAGCAATAGACATCAAAAAAGTCATTGCAAATACAGCAATAATAGGTTGATAAGTTTTAGCGTTTGGATCTTTTTTTTCTTTGCCAAAAAAACTCATCAAGTCATCGTGCCCACCAATTCTATTTCCCTCAATAAAAGTTTGAGGTGTTGTTTTGACCCTATGTTTTTCTTTAAACTCATCCGTCTCTTGTCTTGAGGTAAGCTTATGATCTTCAACTTCGTAACCCTTTCTTTCCAACAAGTCTTTAGACTTTATACCGTAAGGGCAAATATGACTATCGGTCATCATTCTATATAAAACTGCTTTCTTCATGAAAACTCCTTTTTTTAATTAATAAGTATACCCAAGACCTAGACCCCAGCGGTCATAAGTTTTGTTATAACTTCCCATAAAAGATAAATTTTTATTTTGTCTGTATTCAAGCTCGGAATAAAAGTTTCTGGTGGAGCTATACTCGTAGTTAAACTGTAGTTTACTCGTAAGCATAATTTCATTTTCAAACTCTAGCTCAAAGTCTTTTTCTAAATCAGGTTGGTACTTTAAATCTATTGAGATATTTAAAGGTAGAACCCAAGTAAAGCCTATGGTTGGTGATGTTTTGTAAACACCCTCATCAGCTTCAGTCTTAACACCGATATAGGGCTCAAGGTAGCGCGTCATAATTCTTGAGATATGAACTTCTCCTTCTATGTCTTCATCGTAATTTCCGACAATATCAAAATCAAAAGCATAAAAAGAATTAAAGACTGAAGTTTCAGTTCTAAAATAATTATTTTGAACAAAGTTTCTTGATCTTAAAAAGAACTTATCAGCAAAATTAAACTCTTCAGATTCCTCTCTAGCTTTTTCAAGTTTTTTAGGCCCGGGGTTATCTTCATATCGAACAATTCGAGTCATTCCCCCCATCATGTGATAAAGAATATGGCAGTGAAAAAACCAATCTTTTTCCTCGTTTGCTTCGAATTCAATAACAACTTGATCTAAAGGAGCAACATTGACTGTATGTTTTTTTACAGACCATTCTCTTTGATTTGTCATCACTCGAAAAAAATGTCCATGCAAGTGCATTGGATGATTCATCATTGTTGTATTTTTCATAACAAATCTTACTCTTTCACCTTTTTTGATTTTGATATATGTCTTAGGTCCTACAGGTCTTCCATTAATTGACCAAATATATCTGTCCATATTTCCATTTAATGTAAAGTTAACAGTTCTAAGCTTTTGCCCTTTTTTGATTTTAATCGGCTCTACATCTTTTAAAAGTCCATATGTTAATTCTTTATAAATTTTATTATTGTTTGGAGACTCTTTGAAAATATTATTTTCTCTAATGTCCTCACTTCTATTCATTATTCTAAAAGATTGCTCTTTGGACATATTCATTTTCATCCCAGGCATATCCATCATCATAGTCATCATTGGCTTTAGTGTCTTCATATCAGGATAGCTGTAGTCAGTAGTAAAGCTATAATCAATATCTTTTGGTAAGTCCTTAAATTCATTTCTGTAGTTCATGGCAAGTCCAGAGAAAAAGCCCATATGCTTCATGCCCATCATCTCCCCCATGCTAACGGCAATGGGATGCTCCCATGGAATATCTGGTGCAGATATAATATTCTTACTACTTCCCAATAAGATCGAACTACTTCCGCTTTTATCGATAGAAGTTGCTTTAAGTTCAAAGGACTTGCCTTTTTCAATATCGACTAAGATATCGTAAGTTTCAGCAACACTAATTGGCAAAGACTTAACCTTCACTGGTTCGACATCAAGGCCATCTGCTCCTATAACTGTTATAAACTTTCCAGCGTATGTTAGCTTATAGATAGTTGTAGCTGAGCCATTTATAATCCTAAGCTTTACCTTTTTATTATTCTTATAATCAAAATTTTCGAAAAGTCTGATCTTAGGACTGCCGTTAGCTACGAATTCATCGTAACCAATGTCTGCATAATCCATCCCTTCCATTCTTTGAAGACTGTTTCGAAACTTAGTTGAAACATTTCCTGTTTTAATGGCTTTTAACCATGACTGAACTGTTCCTTTTATGACATCGTAATACTCGCCTTGTTTTTTAATATTTTTTTGTATCGTTTCACCGGTTTCATGGGATAAATCAGAGAGAATAACCGTCTGCTCAAACTGTGTTTTCTTCTTTGCCTTTGGATAAATAGTAAATGCACCGTAAAGTCCATCTTCTTCTTGATACATGACATGAGAGTGATACCAGTATGTTCCTGATTGAACGAGTTTAAACTCATATAGCTTAGCTGAGTGAGGCTCTATAGGCATTGAATTAACGTAAGGAACACCGTCTTGATCATTTTTAATTAAGAGCCCATGCCAGTGAACGAGGGTCTTTTCATCTGTTTTATTTACGACTCTAATTCTTGCAGTATCCCCTTGCGTAAAAACTAACTCCGGAGCTGGCATGGAACCATTTACTAATACCCTGTCTTTGTAGACTTCACCATTTATCTCTATATCACCACGAGATACGTTTAGCGTATAGTTTGTTGTTCGAGCAACGGCAGCACTTGAAATAATTAAAAATAAAAATAGATAGTTTAAAAACATAGTCTTTTGACCCCTAGCTTGAATACATATTCACGCTAGAGTACCCTCGGTGGGTATATCTGTCATCTATAGATTATGTTAATTTTTTTAAACATTTAAGACTTTGAAGATTTTTTTAAAAGTTCCATAACTTCATTCATTTTTATATTGATTTCTTTTTCCGATCCGCTTTTTGCAGCATTTACAAGACAGTGTCCGATATGATTTTCGAGAATTATTAACTCCAAAGACTTTAGCGCACTTCTAGCTGCTTTGATTTGAGTTAAAATATCTAGACAGTACTTTTGTTCATCCACCATTTTTTTTATTCCACGAATTTGTCCTTCGACTCTATTTATTCGTGGAACTTCATCTCTATGATCGGCGTGTGAATTACACTTATTCAAAACTTACTCCGATTTATATTTTCTTTTTTTGTACAAGAGTTCCCTCGGTCATCTTGAAGTTTCCTTGTGTTTTAACTTCAGAATAATGAGAGTTAAGGATCTTGGTTACTTCACCATAGCCAATTTCTTCCATATTACATTTTACGTAATCAATTTTATCCTTATCAGATATAGAAGAAGGATTACATTTGTTAGCATAAAAGACCACCTCGTCCCCTAAAGCCACATCGTTATTCCCTAGACAAACATGGGCAGTTTTATCATCTATTTTCATTGCTACAGTTCCTCTCATAAATGAGTGAGCGCAACCTGATAAGAAAAACGCCAATATTAGAGTTGTTAAGATACTTTTCAATTAATTCTCCTTGTTAAAGAATATTACTTTTTCACCTTTATACTATAGAACTTGCATAGAAAGTAAATATTTCAATTTTTTTAGTTCGCTTGATGACACTCAAATGGATCCGAATCTTCATGTCTATGGCACAAGTATGAGATCTTTGCACCATTACTTAGGTATATACCCACCGCTACACCGCGCTCTACAGGAGAAGCTTTTACTCCCTTAAAGATATCGACATCACTACTTTGGGCATTGTTTTCAAAATGCAGCAGTGCCTCTGTCACGGCTTCACTAGTATCCCTTACTGTGTTGCTAGTACTAGCAAATGATAATGAACTAACAATAAAAGCACTGATTAGTAAAAAATTTTTCATTTAGAATCTCCTTATGTAATTTTAATTAAACCAATCATCATCTCCCCAATCATCATCGGGGTTGTCATCGGCTTGACACTCATCTGGAAGTTGCTCGGGTTCATATTTTGGCGCACAAATCTCAATCCATTGACCAATAAAGTCTATTTCTTTTTGACTAAGTGAACCATCTATTGGCATTTCAGAGTTATCAACAACAATATAGAGTCGACTTGTCTCTGGGCGGCCTTTTATTAATAAAGGTACAAATCTTTTAACTAAAGCTGTCTCATAGGTATCAAAGTTAATCTGATCATTACTAGGCTTAGCATCAGCACCTGAATGGCAAGACATACACTTAGGTTTAAGAATGTACTTTTGAAGAGATTCATAACTTAGTGGTGCATCGGCAAGCAAATAATCTGTACTTGATGTTTCTACAAAGCTTAGATCAGTTGTCCTAGTATCTAAACAACTAGATAGGATAAATAATAAAAAAGAAAAAAGAAAAAAGAAAAATTTTTCTTATTTTCATAACTCATTTACTTTTAAGTATATTTAAAGACTTATCAATCCAACCATTGATAATTTTTTTATCACTTAGCTCTAAGTCTGAATCCCAGTGCAATAATAAATACTGTATTGGTGGCATATCATCATCACGCACAGTTTTACGTAAAGCTTTAAGATCATCTTCAGCTGTCCCATGGCCTGCAAAAGGAAAATCATCAGACATATCCATATGCTCCTTTGCTTCGTCCATATCAGAATTTATTAGCTGTTTTACCCCAGGTAAAACGTAGTACCAAGGCAAGGAGTTATTCACCCCATGACATGACAAACATTTTTTTGAAAAAATAGGTTTAACATCTTTTAAATAGAGTTCATTAATTTGGCCCAACTGCTCAGCAGATGGCTCAAAAGAAACAATTTCAAAACCATCGGCATCAAGCTTCACTTCGTGATCCTCTCCAGAGTGAGAAAAGACTTGTAAAGAACAAGTAAATGTCAAAATAACAATGAGTTTAAACATTTTCACTTAGCCTTTTTAATACCTTTTACAACAATCATCTTCACACCATTACTTGAGAAGGTTTCTCCTTTGGCAATGACCTTTTCTTCAGCATACTTTAAAAACTTTTTATTCGTTTTGATTGGATCTTCGTGTCCACTGCCAGAGATTTGAAAAATAACTTTATCTTCAGTCAATATTCCAATAGGTAAACCTTTTTTAGCGCACTCTTTAAAACAGTCCACATGACTAGAGCCTTTAGAGTTATGTTTAACAAAACATGTCATACCTATAAGTTGACCTTTTACGATGCTTTCTTTTTTTTCTTCAGAGTGCTCATCGCCGTGAGCATAGGCATAACTTAAACTTAAAATGACTGTAGCAATAACCATAAATAATTTATTTTTCATACATCCTCCATACCCCCAAAGGGTATCAGTTATAATATGAATCGACAAGCTGAATACTTAGGAAGTCAGTCGACTAGTGGAAACCGATTTAATACCTTCTTAAAGCTTAAGCCTTGTCCAATGATTGATATAATCACAACGCTATAAGTAAAAATTAAGATTGTGTTTCTATATGGCCCCACGGGTACAGATAATGCTAGAGCAATGGAAATTCCTCCTCTAAGTCCTCCCCAAGTTAAAACAAATGGCATATTTTTTGGTAATGGATTTTTAAAAATAGTTAAAAGAATTGGAACAGATACGCTTATAAATCTAATAATGATTGCTAAGATGGCAATAACGACTCCAGCTAGAACAGAGTTTAAGTTAAAAGTTACTATCAGTATTTCCAAACCAATGAGAACAAATAGGATGGCATTTAGTATTTCATCAACAAGTAACCAAAATTTATCAATATGTTCTCTAGTTTTATCTGACATAGCAAAACTTCGGCCTTGATTTCCTATAAGAAGACCGGCCGTAACCATCACAATTGGACCAGATGTATGAAGTATTGAAGCTAAAGAATAACCCCCAGTAACAAGAGCGAGTGTAATAAGTATTTCAACGAGATAATCATCTATTGAGGCCAAGAGCACATATGCAATATAACCTAAAAGTAATCCTAGTAGAATTCCTCCTACTGCTTCCACTGCAAAGACACTAAAAATATGAGCTGCACTAACATCGATAGAACTAGATATCATCTCTAAAATAATAATAAAGACAACAACCCCTACTCCATCGTTAAAGAGTGACTCTCCAGCGATTAAAGTATTTAATTTTTTAGGAGCCTCAACAGTTTTTAAAAGACCTAAGACTGCGATAGGATCTGTTGGAGAAATTAAAGCTCCAAATAATAAACAATAGATAAGAGGAATCTCTATTCCAAAAAGTACTCCAATATAAAAAGTAGAGATCCCCATCAAAATAGTTGAAAGAAAAATACCAATCGTTGCTAGAGATGAAATTGATAGCCACTCCTCTTTAAGACTATTTAAGTTTACGTGTTGAGCACCAGCAAATAATAAAAAAGCTAACATGCCATCAAGCAGAGTTTCCTTAAAGTGGATGAGTTTTATAAAATCAACAGCATAACCGGAAAAAGAAAACCCCAGTTTCTCAAAAATAACCAGAACAACTGAGAAAGCTAAGGATACAATCATAAGACCGATACTAGAAGGTAGTTTCAAGTACCTAAAATTAAGATAGGAAAAGAAAGTAACGGTCACAAGTAAGATTGAAATGAGATGAAATAGAGACATAGCATCCTTTAAGTTATTCACAAAACATATCTGATATTGTACTCAATTGCCATGAATAAACTTAATGAAATTTTTAATCTATTCTTTAAACTAGGGATTGTCGCCTTTGGTGGACCAGCAGCACATATTGCTATGATTCATAGAGAAGTTGTTGAGAAGCGCAAATGGATGGATGAAAAACATTTCTTAGATTTAGTTGGTGCAACTTCCTTAATTCCAGGACCAAATTCTACCGAGATGGTGATTCATTGTGGCTATCAAAGAGGTGGAGTGTGGGGACTCATCATATCTGGCGTCTCTTTTATCTTTCCCGCTTGCTTACTTACTGGAATTCTTGCCTACCTTTATACTCTCGCCTATCAGATACCAAACTTTGAGGCCTATATGATAGGCATTAAGCCAGTCGTTATCATTTTAATCTTTACCGCCCTCCAAAAGCTGTGGAAAAAAGCAATTAAAAGCTCTGAACTTGTCATAGTTGCAGCTTTGGTTTTAGCTCTAAGCTTTACAAGTCTAGGTGAAGTGATTTCACTTTTTGTAGGAGCATTTTTTGGTTTTCTACTTATAAAAGCAAGAACAAATACATCGAAAAAAAGTATATCACTAACGGCAATATTCTTAGTCTTTACTAAAATAGGAGCAGTACTCTTTGGTAGTGGTTACGTTCTGATTGCCTATTTGCAAGATGAGATTGTTGTTAAAAGAGCGTGGCTTACGGGAGCTCAAATTGCAGATGCTGTTGCCATAGGACAGTTTACACCTGGCCCCGTATTATCAACCTCAACCTTTGTTGGTTATCTTTTAAGTGGACCTTGGGGGGCGCTCTTAGCTTCAATTGGAATTTTTCTACCATCGTTTATATTCGTTCTAATACTCAACCCAATCATTCCAAAGATGAGAAACTCAAAAAACTTCTCCATACTTTTAGATTCAGTTAATGCTGCTGCTATTGGACTAATGGCTTACGCATTAATTAGTTTAGGAGCGCTAAGTTTTTCAAGCATCAATGGAGTGATAATATTCTTTATAATGTCCTTGGTATTTTGGAGATTTCCAAAGATTAGCTCTATAAAACTTGTATCTCTTGGCCTAACTTTGGGCATAGTTTTTCAACTCGTTTTGGACTTTCTATAAGACGCCGCCCAAAGAATTAACAATAACTGTATGGGCATTCTAATTAACAGTGCAATCTCACTCATATTTGGAAATTTTTGTGGGTTTTGATACATATAAAGATTCGCTGGAAAAACAACAATTAGTAATAGTACAATACCAAGCGCTGCTAATTTTTGAGTCTTTGGAATTAAAAGCATCACTCCGAGTATAATCTCAACCACTCCACTTATATAAACAAGCTCCAAGTGCATAGGAAGGTACTCAGGCATCATGGCCAAATAAAACTGTGTATTTGCAAAATGAGATATACCACCAAGTACAAAGAACAGTGCAAATAGTACTTTAAATAAAATATATAGTGATTTATTGATAAGATACTCCTTGTAAACTATTGATATCTCGATAGTATCATATAAATATTCTATGCTCCTAGCATTATTATATTAAGCAGGCTGCTTTTAAGGTAAGTTAAGCTTATAAAAAACATAAGGATAGCTAATATTAAAGCATTGATACTTACCCTTCTATTCACAATCTCGCTTTTTGCAAGTGAGGCCAAGTTCAGTTGTACAATTGGTGAAGATAACACTGGCCATTTTTATATGTACTCAATTGAAGATGAATCAATGGATAAAATAGAATTTAGTTTTTTAAACCTTGGTGTGATTACACTTGATGAGATAACTGAATTTAATGATGAGTCGATTACTTTATCTGGAAATTCTACAGAAGCTAAGGTTGAAAGCCTAAAGCTTAATATTCAAAAAGTCTCTATAGACGAAATTATACATTCAGAACTGATTATAAAACTATACTCTAAAAAAAGTGAATTAAAGTTCGATCTAAACTGCAAAGAATTACTATAACTCTCTCAAGTACTTTTTCTAATCATTGCTTGATATACTAAGGATTTGGCCATTAGAAGTTTTTATGGCATATATTTATGTGCTGCAATTGTAGGATTGGCCTACCTAATAACTCCATATACTTTTGGTATTGGGCTTATAACAACGTCTCTAGTACTAGGGATACTTTATGGAAACTTGGTCCCTCAAATAAATCTTTTTAAAGATGGGATCAAACTTTGTGAAAAAAAAGTGCTTGAACTTGCAATTGCACTTATGGGCCTAAACCTAGAATTCTCTTATATTTTAGACATGGGCCTTCAAGCTCTACTCATACTTACAAGCGCCATAATTTTCACCATATTTATCTCCTACAAACTTAGAAACTTAACACGCACAAGCAAAGAGAGCTCATTGTTAATTGGCTCTGGAAATGCAATATGTGGTTCATCCGCAATAGCTGCAGTCTCTCCTTTTATTGGAGGTAAAAAAAGTGAAGTGGCCATCTCAATTGGAGTCATCAATCTACTAGGGACAATAGGAATTTTCTTATTACCTCTTTTAGCATCATTTCTGAACTTTAATGATCTTCAAAGCTCTTACTTAATTGGAGGTACTCTACAGGCAGTAGGCCATGTAGTTGCATCTGGATTTTCAGTAAATAATTCTGTTGGAGATAATGCAACTATAATTAAAATGATAAGAGTTTTACTACTTATACCGACAGTACTTGTTTTTAGCTTTTTAAATTCTAAGAAAAACAATAAAGAAACAAATATAGAGTTAAAGAAAAAATTATCGCTCCCTATTTTTATAATAGTATTCGTTCTGTTAAGTATTTTTGTTAGTATCTTCGGTAAAAATATTTATACCCAAAACTTACTGGATTTAAGTAAAATCCTTTTGGCCATTGCAATGGTTGCAATTGGTATAAATATTAAATTCCATGATGTTTTAAAGCATGGACCAAGATCTTTAGTACATGGCGCCATAATATTTCTACTTCAAATAACCTTTATGGCATCGTTAGTTTACTTTATTATATGATAATACAAAGCTACTTTGTCCAACTGACTTTTTGTCTGATATAAATATATTATGAAAATACTACTATTAATTTTGGCCACAGCAATATGGGGCGCAGGTTTCATGGGCACTCGCTGGACCTTAGATTTTTATACCCCCCTATGGTCCAACTCACTTCGTTTTATCCTAGCTGGCATAATAATATCTCCATTCATGATTTTTTATCGAAAAGAGATAAAGTGGAAAAAGAGTTTCGCTCTAGCGATACTTTTATTTTTGGGACTCATCCTGCAAACCTATGGAATCAAATATACGACTTTGGCCAAAAGTGGTTTTATCACAACTTTTTATGCTCTATTTACTCCTATGATTCTAGCTTTATATCTGAAGAAAAAATTTACAAATATCTACTGGGGCTTAGTAGCACTTGCATTGTTTGGTATGGCATTACTTTGCGAGTTAAAGTGGAGTGGATTCAATCTAGGCGACGCTTATACTCTAGCTAGTGCTTTGTTTTTCTCACTACATATTATTGCCGTAGAGGCATTGGCCAAAGATGAACCACCAGTTCTAATTAATGGAGTACAATGTTTTATCATGGGAGTCATAGGCTTAGTCTACGGTGTTTTAATGGAAGGCCTCCCTAGTGTAACACCACTAATTCCAGGACATGAAGACTATAATCAACTCATATTAATTGGCTTTGTTATTTTAAGTGTGTTCTCTTCTCTTGTGGCCTTTAGTATTCAAATGCTTGCTCAAAAAGAGATCCCATCTCATGTTGTTAGTCTTATTTTTCTGATGGAATCAATCTTTGCTTCTATCTTAGGTTATCTGGCCTTTAATGAAACACTAAGTTTAACAGCACTTACAGGAGCATTTTTTGTATTAGTTTCAGTGGCTTTGATAAAACCACTGATGGACCATAATGATTTGAAAGTTAGTAAAAGCAATAGTTAATAATATTAAACTTTGCTCTCACTTAGGTAAATTTAAATATTAATCCTATCTTCTTCAATTTTTCCTGGAAGCAAAGAATAAATACACGGAACTATGAATAAAGTTAATACTGTAGCAAAAAGCAATCCACCAATAACAGATAAGGCCATAGGAACTCGAGTCTCAGCACCTGGACCAATTGCGAGTGCAGCAGGTAATGTCCCAGCAATTGTAGAAACAGATGTCATGATAATAGGTCTTAACCTTATTGGACAGGCTTCCATTAAAGAGTCATGAACCGAATGTCCCTTTTCACGCATCTGATTAGTAAAGTCGACTAAAATAATTGAGTTTTTCTTCACAATCCCCATCAATAATATAAGACCAATCATCGAGTAGATATTTATAGTTTGATCAGCTAGCTTTAGAGTAATGAAAGCACCTGTAAAACTAAATGGAAGAACAGATAGAATTGTTACCGGATGTATAAATGAATTAAATTGTGAGGCCAAGACCATATAAGCGATAGCAAGACCTAGTACGATTACATACAATAAACTTGAGAATGATTCATTGTATGTTTTCACACTACCGCTTTCAATTATACTGACACCGCTTTTAAGTGTAGGCTTTATTTCACTTCTTAAATATTCGAGGGCCCTCCCCTGTGCAACACCTTCTACTAAATTAGAAGTTAGAGTTATTGAGCGAGATCTATCTTTTCTATTGATTGACAATAGACCTTTTGCTTCTTCAATCCTTGTTACTTCACTAAGTGGTATTAACTCACCTCTATTATTCCTTACAGTTATTTCGGAGATATCATGAATCTTTTGCAAGTTTTTATCTTGTATCTTTACAACGATATCATATCTTCGACCGCCCTTAGAGAATTTACCAGCAGTAATACCACTAACCATACTTTGAACTGTCTTCCCAATATCATTCACAGAAACTCCACGCTCGCGGGCCTTGTCTCTATCAGGAATAATTCTAAGTTCTGGAATTTTTCCTTGGTAGTTAGAATCGACTTCTACCATAAGTTTGGAATCTTCCATCAGCTTTTTTACTCTTAAACTCTCTTCAATTAAGTCGTTATAGTTTGAACCACTTAAAGAAAATTCAATAGGATAACTACTACCTGTACCAAAACCTCCAAGGGATGGATCTCGAATAAATACCATTACTCCTTTAACACGCTCCTTTAGTTCTCCTCTTAGATAATTTGCAAATTCTTGTTGGGATAAAACCTTATCGAGCTTTTTATTTTTTGCTCTATCACTTTTAGCTTGCAAAGTAACATAGGAGAAAGCGACATTAGATTCAACTCCAGAGAAGCCTCCAATTGCAACAAAGTAACGTCTAAGCTCACTTTGTTCCATCAGAACCTTTTCAATTTCTGCAACTTTCCCTTCTGTGTATTCTAAAGAAGACCCGGAGTCCGTTTTAATAGAGAGAATAAGTCTTGATTGATCTTGAGCAGGTGTAAATTCTCGATCTAAGCTTTTTACGACAAATACCGTTCCAGCAAGAACAAGCACTGCAAAGGAAATAACAAATCCTCTTCTTTTCAGTGCGTAGCCTAAAGCTTTTGTATATTTTTTCTCCAATGAATCTAAAGCTCGATCAATAAATCGATCTCCTTCTTTTTTATCTTTTCCAAGTAAGTAAGAAGTTCTCATAGGAGTCAGAGTGATAGCATCAATATAAGAGAAACATATGGCAGCACAAATTGTAACAGCAAATTCATAGAAATATCTCCCCACTAAACCGCTAACAAAACCTAAGGGTAGAAAAATTGCAATGATGGCCAAAGAAGATGCAAGGGCAGCAAAAGCAATCTCTTTTGTACCAAAAAGAGATGCCTTAATCTTTGTCATACCATTTTTATGTAAACGAGTAATATTCTCTAAGACCATTATATTATCATCAACGACTAGGCCAACAGCTAATGTTAAGCCAAGCATTGTGAATGTATTTAAAGTAAACCCAAAAAGTTCTAAGGCCATGAAAGTTGCAATGATTGCAGTTGGTATAGATAGCATTATATTAACGGCCGCACCAAAAGATCCTAGGAAAAACCAAACAACTAAAGAAGTCATAACTCCAGCCAGAATAAGTGTAAATTTTAGCTCGTCAATTGAATCTTCGATAAAGACAGTTCCGTCATAATTAACACCCATATCAGCGCCAGCAGGAAGAATTTTTTTGACCTCCTCCATCTTTGCTTTTACTTTTTGAGCAACCTCTACGGCATTTGTCCCTCTTTGCTTTCTAAAGCCAATACCTATTGACATCTCT
>Ga0115567_10001706_pt1 | contig 21938 bp, 16 predicted proteins | sample COGITO_mtgs_1204_2_FD_88679 | JGI IMG/M metagenome (GOLD analysis project Ga0115567, IMG submission 88679) | Pelagic marine microbial communities from North Sea - COGITO_mtgs_120412 | ecosystem: Environmental > Aquatic > Marine > Epipelagic | place: Germany:Helgoland, sampling site Kabeltonne... | reverse complement strand
CAGAATAATCTCAAGCAGATTTATCTGGCGCAGGCGCTGTACGTAAGCGAGAACAATGGGGGACTGGCCTGGACTCGCGTCGACCCAGGCGGGACTGCCCATTCGCAGACATGGATGTGGATGCTGGCGCCCGACCTCGGCCTCGACCGTACGGAGGTCTATCCCTGGCGCGACGTCTATGTCGAGGACCTTGGCAGCAATGTCCTGGTCTGCCCCAGCGTCGAGATTGAACCGACCTACGACCGCCCCACGAACTATCGCGGATCCAAGTGGGCGGGGCATGGCAGGTATTACAACGGGTTTGACACGCCTACACAAACAGCGGCGCACCATGGGGGAGTTCTGCTGGCAAGGGTGTCAAAGCCAACAGAAGCGATGCTTCTTGGCGAGTCGAGCCAGAATGGCTACATCTACAATGGCGGTCACTTTCAAGATCCTGTCGTTGACCGCGTGCATGCCGGTCAGTTGAACCGCCTGTTTGTGGACGGTCATGTCGGCAAGGGCGTTCTGACCAACGACTTGGACTACGTCTACTGGCATCGCTGGTCATGGTTTGACGGGCAGTGAGAGACCGCCCGCAGCTTACATCCACCATTTCACACATGGAATTCACCGAGAACACCATGCTCGCATACGGTCGGGCGATGGAAAATGAAGCTTTTGTTTCAAGACAGGATACCACAATGGCCATGACTAAAGATCTAAAAGCCCCCAGCCAGCGCCGAACGGTCCTTTTCGGGAAATCCGAGTACACGTCTCCGACTGATGAATTGGGTCCGCTACGCGACAGCAGTGATGTCGTGGGAGATGCCCTGACGACGTATGAGTACAAGTGGTTGCGCGCCGTTGGGAATGAGGAATTCACGGGTGCGCACCTGTGGGCACATGACAATGACTTAGCCGAAAACTCTCCCCGGACAGAGCGTATCCATGAATTCATCAATATCTGATAAAATTCCCATCGTGGTTGGGATTCTATTGGCACTCAGTTTCGCATTTATCGGGTTTGTGTTCCTCGCCGTGGGAAGCTACCAATTCCTCCAGGGAGCGAAGAGTCAGGACTGGCCAGCAACTTCAGGAATCATTGCCCGTTCCGAGGTGAAGTCTACGAGCAGCAGAGCCCGTACGTCGAAGCGCCATTCTAAGAACAAGACCCGCTATAGCGTCAGCGTTGTTTACACGTATCAGGTCGATGGCCAGGACTACGAGAACAACAGGCTGAGCTATGGCGGTAAAAAGTACAAAGCCCGGCCCCAAGCCGTGGAGGCAATGAAACCCTATAAGAAGGGAGCCAAGGTCGACGTTTTCTATTCCCCAGAAGACCCGGCGAGCAGCGTTCTCGTCAAGGGGAGTGGGACAGCTGGCGTGGCGATTGGCGTGGGTGCAATCTTGCTCTTGTTAGGCGGGGCAGCATCCATCATCATGATTGTGAGAGTAAGAAGACATAGCGAGGGATTGCCCTCATCAGCATTCACCACGGAGTGATAGAATCCAAGATGAAAGCGTCTACCGTCAGTCAGTTGAATCATCTCTTCTCGGGGCTGGTCATGCTTTTGATCACCTGTTTGTCGGGCTCAGTCTACGCTGATGAGACCGATCACTCAGAGCCGCTGACCAGAAAACCCAATATCGTCATCCTGTTCGCCGATGACCTGGGCATCACCGACCTCGGATGCTATGGCCAAGAACACGGGAACACCTATCACGAAACGCCTAACATCGACCTGCTGGCCCGGCAGGGGATGCTGTTCACCAATGCCTACGCGGCAAGCCCGGTGTGCTCGCCTACGCGTGCCAGCATTCTCACAGGGAAATATCCCGCCCGCCTCCGTCTCACCGACTTTCTGCCAGGGCAGCTCCAGCCCCAATTTCGGGGCGTTACAGCATCACAACCGGAGCAGCAGTTCTTGCCGCCTGGAGAGATCACGGTGGGACAGGCCCTGAAAGATGGCGGCTATTCCACATGGTTCTTCGGGAAGTGGCATCTGGGCAAAGGGACTCCGGCCGACTTTGGCTTTGAGCAGGAATACGGAGCGCAGCAAAGCGAGGCGAACCGCTTCTATCCCTTCAAGAAGAAGCAGAAGAACCTCGGTGGTAAAGAGGGCGATACCATCACCGATGTGCTCACACAGAAGGCTGCTGAACTCATCCGAGAACAACGGAAACAATGGGACAGCGGCCAGAAACAACCGTTCCTGCTTTACATGTCGTACTACCTGGTGCATATGCCGATCAAAGCCCGTCAGGAGGCCATCGCTTACTTTGAAGCCAAGAAGAAAACGAAGAAGTGGAAGCGCGCCGACTACGCGGCGATGCTCAAGATCCTCGACGACAATGTCGGGCGATTAATGCAGGCGCTCAAAGGCAACGGCTTTGCAGACAATACGGTGGTCGTCTTCTACTCCGACAACGGCGGACACACCTGCACCTCCAATGCCCCCTACAAAGGATACAAAGGCGGCGTCTATGAGGGAGGAATCAAAGAGCCTCTCATCGTGAGATGGCCCGAACAGATCGTTCCGGGCTCAAAAAGCCCGGAACTGGTCAACACGCCCGATCTCTACCCCACCATGCTGCAGCTCGCGGGATTGCCGCTCAAGCCCAAACAGCACATGGATGGCCAAAGCTTCTATGACGCGCTCACAGGCAAAGGGATTGATGCGGACAAGGCGATATTCTGGCACCACCCGCACTACAGGGACAATGCCCCCAGCGTACCTGCCAGCGTTGTGCGTAAGGGCAGCTTTAAGCTCATCAGGCACTATGACAGCGGTTCGACCGAGTTGTTCAACCTCAAGGACGACACCTCCGAGACGCAAAATATCAGCCAATCCAAGCCAGAGGTAACGCAGGAGTTGAATGCGCTACTGGATGCCTGGCTTCATGAGGTGGCTGCTGTCATCCCGCAGAAAAACCCTTATTGCGATCCCGAGAAAGCGAAGCACGAACTGTGGGGAGGCCCTGGAGAGGTTGCTCGGAGGAAAGCAAAGCTGTGGAGAAAGGCTCAAGCGCCCCATTCCAATGAACCGCAAACAAAGGCAAGCAGCCAACGATGAAAAGACTCATTCCACTCAATCTCGTGGTACTTATCACCCTGTTGTCCACTTTGTCCCTGGCGAACGACAAACCGAACATCATTGTCATTACGGCGGACGACTTGGGCTATGGGGATGTCGGCTGTTATGGCGCCAAGCCAGAAAACATCAAGACCCCGCACATCGACCGGCTCGCTGCTGAAGGCCTCCGTTTCACCAGCGGCTACTGCTCTGCCTCCACCTGCCCCCCGAGCCATTGTGCTTTATTGCCGGGTACCCATGCCTTCCGCGTGGAAGGCTCAGGGATCGCAGAGCCGAACTCTCCCGCCTTGATTCGACCCGATGTCGTAACGCTGCCGAATCTACTCCAAAATGCGGGCGACAAAACTGCCGTCTTTGGGAAATGGCACCTTGGTTTGGGAGACGAGAAAACGAACTGGAATAGGGAGCTTAAGCCGGGCCCACGGGACGCAGCCAGGACAATGGGAGTACGGGAACTCTAAGCTCCTTTGGCTATCGCTCCGGTGCGCTGATGTAGCGCTCTATAGAACCACAACAAAGGGCTTCACCCGTACACGAGCCCCATGGAGAGTCTCGGGCCGGTCAGCCCAATCATTCGCGAACATGAGAAAGGAAACATCGATATGGACAAACAAGGCAGAGGAAGTGGCGGTTTGAGAGACATGCCCGCGTATAGGTCTCAGCTGGGGATATTGGTCAGCACGATCATTTGGTGTGTTTTCATTACGGTTTCGCTCTACGCAGAAACAACGCCGAATATCTTTTTGATCTACGCGGATGATCAGGGCTGGAAGGATATCGGCTATCAGTCCAACGGCGCGTTCAAGACACCGGTGCTCGGCAAGATGCCAAGCGAGGGCATGGTCTTTTCCGTTGCCTATGCTAACGCGGCCAATTGCCAGCCGGCTCGTGCCTGCCTGTTGTCTGGAAACTACACCGTACGCCACCACGTTTTTGCGGTCAACAAAACGGATAGAGGCCCCAAGGCCATGAGGCGCTTGGTACCGATACCGAATCGCGATGGGCTGGTAGAAGACGACGTCACCATTGCCGATGCACTCAAAGCGGCTGGCTACGCAACCGGTCATTTCGGCAAGTGGTATCTCGACACCAAGAACGGTGCCGGTGGTGGTGGGGCTCTGCCAAGCCGACAGGGCTTCGAAGATAAGACCGCAGCACCCGAATGCGAAATCGAGCTGTATGAGCTGGAATCCGATCCGGGTGAGACTACTAATCTCGCCGGTAAGTATCCTGAAGTGGTTGAACGTATGGCGCGCTCCATGGCGGAAGCGCGCACGCCCATGACGAAGAGATAACCAATGAACCTGCTCAAGCGAGCGAGGCTGAACACGAAAGGACCGACAGCGAGAAGTAGGTAAGACTTGAATGAATCATGACACAAAACCAAGTGGAAAGGTCGTCATAGCCGGAGGCTCTGGCTTTCTTGGTTCCCGGCTTGCGCAGTATCTTGTGGAGATGGGCTGCGAGGTGGTCGTTCTGTCGAGACAGGGTGCGAAGCCTAATGCATCCTGGGAGCATGCGAAATGGGATGGCCGCACCTTGGGTCCATGGACGAAGCACCTCGACGGGGCAGGCGCTCTGGTGAACCTGGCGGGACGGACGGTTGACTGCATCAAGACGCCGGATCATTGCGATGAAATCCTCCGCTCACGGGTGGAATCCACGCGGGTTCTGGGCCTGGCTGTGCGCCGTGTTGCGAAGCCCCCACCGGTCTGGGTGCAGATGGCGACAGCGCATATTGTTGGGGATCCCCCGACCGCGGTCTGCGATGAAGATTCACCGCCAGGATACGGCCTCGCGCCATTTGTCGGCAAGGCCTGGGAGCAAGCCTGCCGAGAGGCCATCCTGCCTGACATGCGACTGGTGATTCTGCGCACCAGCTTCGTGCTCGGTCGCAACGGGGGCGCCATGAAACGACTCGAGAAAATGGCAAGATGGGGCCTCGGCGGTACCATTGGCACCGGGAAACAAGGCATGAGTTGGATTCATGAGCTGGACATGAATCGCCTTCTCGCGCGCGCGATTTCGGATGCCAGCATGCAGGGCGTTTACGTTGCGACCGCTCCGACCCCAGTCTCAAACCAAGAGTTTATGCGTGAGTTACGCAGCGCCCTACACCAGCCAATTGGCCTACCAGCAACGGAATGGATGGTACGGATTGGGGCCAGAGTGTTCCTAAGAACAGACCCGGAGCTGGCGTTGTACGGACGATACTGCGTCTCACGCCGGCTCAATGAGGAAGGATTCTCTTTCCAATTCCCAGAGCTTGGCTCCGCTCTGTGTGATATTTTTACTCCAAAAACCCAACGGCCCCAGAAAAAGGAATGAACATGTTTTTAAGAATGATCCCACTGATTGTCCTGGCACTGATCGTAGGAGGCTGCATGACGCCACCCTACAAAACAAGTGACAATGCCGGTTTTACGCCCCGAGCATCCTACCCAAAATGGAGCTGGGATACGGTTCAAGAATACAAGATGTTCGGGGACAAAGCGTTACTGACAGATAACCAAGTTACGAAAATTGCGGGGTTATCCAACTTCATTGCCATCGAAAAAGAGCATGGCGTGACAGAACTTGGTACTGCCGATCTTGGTGCTAAGCATGAGGCGGCTCGCTTCAAGGCCGTTAATCCAGACATCAAGGTTCTGTTCTATTTCAATGGTGCCATTGCCTACGAATTCACCTCGTACACCGAGGATTTCTCGCCCAATGCCGACACAATGTCGGATCAGCAGCAGAAGGATCTGTTGCTTTTTGACACCGACAAGAACGCCTATCATACAATTCAAGGCGACAACCGGTATACCTGGGATATTCTGAAGCCCAGCCTCCGTACCTGGTGGAGCGATAGCGTCGGTCATGCCGTCAACGCAACGGGGACCGATGGGGTCTTCTGGGATCAAATGCATGGCTGGATGTGGATGCGTCCGGACGAGCAGGAAGAGGTAAGAAAGGCTCACGTGACGCTGCAGAAGATGACCAGCCAAGCGATGGGCAAGGGCAAAATTCTGCTCTGCAACAATGCCGCCGAAACCCCACGCTTCATCCCGCATTGCGATGCTGTGATGTACGAGCACCACAAGCCGCAGCAGTACCGAGACAACCCCAAAAGGTATGTGGCGGATTGGGAGCAAATGCGTGCCGTGGCCAACGCCGGTAAGATCAATGTCTACCGCTGGGGCGTCGATCTCAGGGGCACTAAATTCGAGAACAGTCATGGCCGAGTTAGAAACGCCCCGGACAACCATCCGGTATTAGCAGAGATCGCCAAAGAGCGGATCACCTTCCCATTGGCCTGCTTCCTCATTGGCGCTCAGCCCTATTCCTACTTCATGTTCAGCTGGGGCTGGGGCACATATACCGGGGCATTGGTCGACTTCCCGGAGATGAAGAAGCCGCTGGGCCCGCCGCTCGGCACCTATGAGCGTGAATCAGAAGACTCGTGGATCTTCAGGCGCAGCTTCACCCACGCGGACGTCTGGGTTGACCTGGGGAAAGAGGAGGCGCGAATCACCTGGAAGTGACGTTGCCCAAAAATGACCAGCCACATCACCACAAGGAAAGAAGGAAGAATCTGAAGATGAAGCGTATTACATCCCTGGCTTGCGTCAGCCTACTGGCCGTATCGGTCAATCTCATTGCGGCGGAAGCCCTGTACCAGAACGATTTCGAAAACCTCGAAGTTGGGACGGCGCCCGCCAAGGTCGATGGCGCCGATCTCAGTACCGGCATATCCTGTGTGCGTGTGTCTGATACAAGGAACGGACAGATACTCGTCATGACGGACTCAGCGGAGTATCCGAAAAATGTGTGGCCAATGCTGACGCACGACAGCACGATGCTGTCCAAGATTTCTGCTTCGAAATGGATCTACAGCGCCGACATCAAACAAGACGCTGAAAGCCCCGTCGATTTCGTCATTGAGTTTCGCAGTGCAGGTCCCAAGACTCGGTTCACCGCGATCATTGCCAACGCCAAAGGTCAACTCCTGACACGCGGGAAAACGATAGCCAAGCTTTGCACCATCCCTCCCGGCACGTGGTGGACATTTGCGGTCACCTACGATGAACGCAATCCCGAAACCTACCAGATTCAGATTACCGATGCGGCAGGTGCTGTGCTGGGCGAGACGACGATGGAGAATCCGCCTGGCATGGGCAGGATTACCTGGCTGGGCTACGTCGGCTACACCAAGGCCGATGGCAGTTTCTATATCGATAATATCGAGCTACTGCCGCTGGCGGCGTCTTCCGATCCGCAAGAGAAGGCTAAAGAGACGCCAAAGCCAGCGCAGGTAGAGCCGACCTTTCGCGATGCCAAATACGGCGCACATGTCAAAGAACTGATGAATGTCTGGCAGGTCGAATCCGAGCAACCGCTGGGCGTGCTGCTGAACATCCATGGTGGGGGCTGGATGGGCGGTAGAAAAGCCGAGACCATGCATAAGAACCACCTGAACCCCGGCTACCACTATGCCTCGATCAGCTATCCGCTGGTCAATGAGGGCGCGGTGCAACCGACCATGCTCAACGCGGCGTTGCGGGCCGTGCAATTCCTGCGCTACAAGGCAGAAGAGTGGAACATCGACCCGCAGCGGATCGTGGTCTCCGGCGGCTCAGCGGGGGGCTGTTCTAGTCTGCTCGTGGCGTTGCACGACGATGTGGCCGCCCCCAAAAGCGATGACCTGGTTGCGCGTTATTCGTCCCGCGTCGCCGGGGCCATGGTCGCTGGCGCGCAGACCACTATGAACCCGTTCGTGATCAAGGAACGCATCGGAGAAAAGACCTTTGGCAATCCGATGCCCTATAAGCCGTTTGGCGCCCAGACGATTCAGGGGCTCATGGACAATTGGGACGATTACAAAGAGATGGTACTGAAATGCTCCCCGCTTAGCCACCTCAGCGCGGATGATCCGCCGCTGCATCTGTTCTACAACGTCAACCGCGAGTTCCCGACCACGAAATCCTCGAACGGGATTCACAGTCCGATTTTCGGTGAGATCATGCTGGAAGCCTGTAAAAAGGTCGGCGTCGAGTGCTATTTGCAGTACTGGGAAAAAGATCGCCCGAAACCTGCTGTCTCGCGACACGAGTTCCTGGATCGGCTATTGCTGAAGTAGCTTATGCGGTGGCGCATTGATCCTGCTTGTCCTCCAAACTCAGGGAGTTCTGTTCAGCGCCACCTCAGGCGCGCAACGCCAAACGCAGCCATGGCGCTGGTGAGTACCTGCAGAGAGGCGACTGCGGGAGCCTCAGGGCAGGTGACTCACCCGCCACCGGGGTGTGGGAGTGGCTGGCTTGGCCGAGGAACGTTCTAGAAAATGTAAAATTCATGACATCTTGCGGGCATCGTCCCCAAGAAGGGCTTAACTTTCCCAATCCCCTACTTCATCGCGATCCCCCCAGAGATAGAGTTGCACCCAACCTGTCTGGAGCAATCATATGGCAGTCGTTTATATTTTAATTCCCCTCACCATGGTGGTTACCGTGATCGGGATATGCATCTATATATCAGCAATAAACCATGCTGAGCATCATTCAGGCAAGGATAATCCTCAAATTCCTCTTGAGAAAATTAACGACAAACCAAGTGGATCCAAAGCCCGACAAGGCTGAAGCACGCCATTCTTCACCAAGGAACAAATGCCAGCCTTGGCTATTTGGAGATTCAGCTTTGCTGGCTCGCTATGTGGCTCTGGCTACGGAGAACTGCTGCCGGTAGGCAGTCGGCGAAGAGGCGAAGGCCTTGGAAAAACAGCGGGAGAAATAAAGGGGATCTTTGAATCCCACGGCGTGGGCGATCTCCTTGACGGGTGCGTTTGTTTCCGTTAGCAGGCGGCTGGCTTGCTGCAAACGTAGGTCGATCAGGTATTGCCCCGGCGGCACGCCAAAACGGCGCGCCCAGTGGCGGCGAAAGTTCGTAGGCGACATGCCGTGTTCCAGCGCCAGCTTCATGAAGTCGGGCTGCTCGTTCAAGGTATTGGCCAGGTGGCTGCGGATCTCATTGAGTGCAATGTCGTAGGGACCAGTTGGCTCGGGAAGGCGGCGAACACGAGATTCGAGCAGGAGTCGCTCGCAAATACGATCGACTCGGTCGGCGGCCCCTTCGGTTTCGCGGTCTTGGCTGCAGATCAGCAATTCGTCCACGAGCGCGCGGACCGTGCGGCTGGATTTGATCGGCCAGACTGGTTGCTCGGGAAGTCGAATGCCCCAGGCAGAAAGGGTTGCCATCAGCTCCCTGCTGTACATGATGAATAGTTCGTCCCACGAGGCACCGCTTGGCTCCGGACCGTATTTCAGCCGTGCTCCCGGCGACTGCAGCATCACGCATGGTGCCTCGACCGGGAAGACCTGGTCGTTGCAGTGCAAGCTGCCGCGCCCCTCCAGTATGAAGGAGAAGTTTACACTCTCGACCACGGTGTCCATCCACTCATGCTTGCCCGGCTGGTACCCGAGGCTCTGCACCCTGGCTCCTGTCGGCATGATTCGGGGGATGGCCCCCAGATGCGTGGTAAAATAATCCATATCTTCGGACAAATACTCTATGGCAGCTAGGTTGCAATTCAATTGGCCATGCGCAATGTTCAATTTCTGAGTGAATACCTAAAACAGCGACGGTCAAGTGCGATCGCGTGAGATGGCTCTCCGAACGGTGTATGTACATTTCAACGCCCGGCCTCCTGCCGAGAATACGACATTCTTGATTTGTTTTCACACTCCCCTAAGGCATAACATGCAGGTTCTTCGATGAAGCTAGGTTTACAATGGTCAGGCATGCTTGTCGTGCTGCTTATCGTCGGTAGCTGCAGCAAGGCAGATCACAGCGATGCGGGCTCGGGGGATGCTGGCGCCACCTCCGGGACTGATCCGTCTTTCTCCCTCCCAGAGACAGTCTCGTTCAATCAGCATATTCGCCCCATCTTATCGGACAGCTGTTTCGCCTGCCATGGGCCAGATGTGGACAATCAACTGAGTCCGTTCCGCTTGGATACCGAGGAAGCCTCACGCACGAATCTTGCGAAGGAGGGTGATCCACCACGCTACGGGATTGTCCCGGGCAAGCCAGAGGAAAGTCTGCTGATCGAGCGGGTAACGCATGAAGATGTTGCGATACGTATGCCGCCCGTGTCCGGAAACAAGAAGGCAATCACCGCTGAGCAAGCTGCGCTGCTGCGAAAGTGGATCGCAGACGGCGCCAAATACGAGAAGCACTGGGCTTTCGTCGCACCTGAGAAACCCGCGGTTCCGACCGTGGCCAATGCGTCATGGGCTCAGAATGACGTCGACCGCTTTGTCTTGGCAAAGTTGGAGACAATGCAAATCGCTCCCTCGCCAGAGGCCGATAAAGAAACGTTAATCAGGCGCGTATCGATGGATCTCACGGGGCTGCCACCATCGCCTGCGGAAATCGATGCCTTTGTGACGGATGAATCCGACGTCGCGTACGAAGCATTGGTGGACCGGGTGATGCAATCGGCCCATTATGGAGAACGCATGGCGATTGATTGGCTGGATTCAGCGCGCTACGCAGATACCAATGCGGTGCACGTGGACCTCGAGCGTTCGAGCTGGCCCTGGCGCGATTGGGTGATCAGGGCGTTTAACGAGAATATGCCCTATGACCAGTTCATTACGGAGCAGATCGCGGGCGATCTCTTACCCGATGCCACGGTTGAGCAGAAGATTGCGACTGCCTTCAATCGCAACCACGGAATCAATAATGAGGGCGGTACCATCCCGGAGGAGTTTCTGGTGGAGTATGCCGTGGACCGCGTGAGCACGATGGGATCGGCGATGATGGGTCTCACCCTGGCATGTGCCCGCTGTCACGATCATAAGTTTGACCCGATAACCCAGGATGATTTCTTCAGCCTGTTCTCATTCTTCAACAACATCCCCGAAAAGGGGCTGGAATCCCAGAATGAGTTCCAAGCTCTGGCTTACAAACCCTTCATCTATGTCTACACGGATGAGCAGAAGAAAACGAAGGAGACGCTCGACGGCATCTTGGCTGAGTTTGATTCGCTGAAGAGGAAGAAGGGGCCGGATGTGCCGAAGCTGCCAGGAGACGAGAAGGCGGTGGCTTGGGAAGCATTGACCTTAAAAAAGGTGCATAGTGACAAGGCCAAAATGGCTACGATTGTGAAGGTGAAAACGCAGAAGGGCCTGAAGAGAAATATCAGGGACACGACGGTGCTCATTGAGGATACTAAGCGTATCCACTTCAGACAGGGCGTGGGCAAAGATGCCGCACTTGACTTCACGTTTAAGGCACCGGCGACGCCGTTTAATGTCATACGGGTGGAAGCGCTCATTGCCGCTGGCAGGCCAGGCCGCAACGAACAAATACGAGATCCAGAAACGATTCTGAGCGGGGTGGAAGTCTCTCTCGTAACCGGGAAGAAGACCCAGCGGCTCGAAGTGGTTACAGGGCATTCCACGCTTGGAGCAAGCGGGGAGAGCATTGTGGCCGCTCTGGATGACGACAAGGCGAGCGTTTGGAACTGGGGCGCAGGGGCCATGGACCACCATTTTTTCCTGGTGCTCAAGGAACCTGTCACAGCGGTCAAAGGTGAGCTCGTCGTGCGATTGCACTATCGCGGCGAACAGATCAGGGCAAAATTCTACAATGACTTCATTTTCTACGCGGGCAATAATCAGCATGGCTATGCTGCGCCCATCGCGCTTATTCCCGCCAAACAACGCTTGGGCTGGCACAAAGATGCCCTGCTTATAAATGGTTGGAATGCAAAGAGACAGACGAAACTTCGCTTTAGAGACGTAGCTCAGGCAAGGAGCCAGGATGGCACGTTGAAAAAGACTGCCACGCGCTGCATGGTGATGGAAGAGAAGAAGGACATCACCCCTACCTACGTGTTGGATCGGGGTGCCTATGACGCACCGCTCGAGGAGCGCCCGCGGGAGCGTGAGACGCCGTCGGTGTTCCCCCCCATGCCTGAAGATGCGCCCAAGAATCGTCTGGGCCTGGCTCAGTGGTTGGTCTCGAAGGAGAACCCGCTCACCTCACGCGTTGCCGTGAATCGTTTCTGGCAGCAGATTTTCGAGCACGGGATCGTCAAGACTTCTGAAGACTTTGGCCTACAGAGCGAGCTGCCGTCGCATCCGGGCTTGCTCGACTACCTGGCGGTGGATTTTCAGGAGAATGGCTGGGACGTGAAACGGCTGATGAAGATGATGGTGATGAGTGCGACTTATCGCCAGTCGTCGCAACTTCGTCCGGACCTGCAGGAGCTTGATCCTGACAACCGGTTGCTGGCGCAGGCATCTCGGTATCGCTTTCCGGCTGAAGTGATTCGCGACAATGCCTTGGCGGCCTCTGGCTTGCTGAACGACACCATTGGTGGTCCAAGCGTGCGGCCGTATCAACCCGCTGGGTTGTGGCGTGAGAAGACGATGCGAGCCTCTGCGAGTACGGGTACGTATGTGCGGGATGAGGGCGACAAGCTCTACCGCCGGGGCATGTACACCTTTTGGAAGCAGGCCGTACCGCCGCCCCAGATGGAGCTTTTTGATGCGCCTTCGCGGGAGAACTGCACCATCAAACGTCGTACCACCATCACGCCGCTTCAGGCTCTGATGCTGATGAATGATGAGACCTATCTTGAGCTGTCGCGCGAACTTGCGACGCGGCTGTTTAAGGAGGTCGAGGGGGCCTGGGAAGACCAGCTATCGAAACGGATCGAAACCGGCCTGCGCTTGACCACCGGACGAAAACCCAGCACTGAGGAACTGGGCACTTGGATCCAGTTTTCGGAGGAAAACCTGAAGCGCTTTAGTGAGAGTCCGGAGAATGCCAAAAGCTTCCTGAGCTATGGCGAGAAACCGCGGGATGAATCGCTGCCTGAACTGGAACTCGCGGCTTTGACCTACACGATGTCTGCGGTGTTTAACCTTGATGAAACCATCACCCGAGATTAGATCATGGATCCGCTAGAAGACCATTATCTAAACGTCACCCGCAAGCAATTCTTTGCGAAGACAGCTGCAGGCATTGGCGGATTGGCGCTTGGCTCGTTGATGAACCAATCGCTGTTGGCCAACTCGCCATTGGAGCGAGGCCTCTTGGGCGCCCCACATTTTCCGGCGAAAGCCAAGCGGGTGATTTACCTGTTTCAGAATGGTGGGCCTGCACAGCAGGATTTGTTCGATTACAAACCGGGGCTGCTGGAGAAATACGACCAGGATCTCCCAGATTCGGTCCGTGGCAATCAGCGAATTACCGGAATGACGTCGCGCCAGGCACGATTTCCCATCGTCCCTTCCATCTTTAAGTTCAACAAGCATGCCAACAACCAGGATGGGCTCTGGGTCTCTGAGCTTTATCCGTACACCGCCCAGATCGCCAAGGAGATTTGCGTGGTGAAATCCATGCATACCTCAGCCATCAATCATGAGCCAGGCATCACCTTTCTGCAGACGGGTTCTGAACTGCCGGGGCGGCCATCGTTTGGCTCGTGGGCGAGCTACGGTCTGGGGAGTGCGAATGAGAACTTGCCCGGCTTCGTGGTCATGATCAGCCAAGCGCAAGGCGGCAATGTGCAGACCGTTTCCTCACGGTTGTGGGGCTCTGGCTTTTTGCCCGGCGAACACCAAGGGGTAAACCTGCGTGGCGCCGCAGACCCCGTGCTGTTTTTGAATGACCCAAGTGGTATCGAACGGCAGGATCGCCGGCGGATGCTGGATTTTTTGGCAAAGCGAAACCAGGAAGAAGCCCAGCGCTCGAAGGATCCCGACGTGACCGCGCGAATTGCCCAATACGAAATGGCCTACCGCATGCAGATGTCGGTGCCTGAGCTCACTGATTTCTCCGGAGAGTCGGCAGAAACGCTGGCGATGTATGGTCCCAATGTCCAGAAGCCTGGGTCCTACGCCTATAACTGCCTAATGGCGCGGCGCTTGTCAGAGCGAGGTGTACGCTTCATCCAGCTCTACAATCGCGGCTGGGACCAACACAACAATCTGCCCAGGGACTTGAAGAAGCAGGCAGCTGCCTCGGATCAGCCCCAGGCGGCGTTGATCAAGGACCTCAAGCAGCGCGGTATGCTCGACGATACCTTGGTCATCTGGGGCGGGGAGTTCGGCCGTACCACCTATGGTCAGGGCGGGCTGAGCAAGACGAACTATGGGCGAGACCATCATCCTCGTTGCTTCACGATGTGGTTTGCCGGCGGCGGGATCAAACCCGGAATCAGCTATGGCCGAACCGATGACTATGGCTACAACATTGTTGAGAATCCCGTCCACGTCCATGATTTGCACGCCACGTTGTTGCACTTGATGGGGATCAATCATGAGCAGTTGACCTACCGGCATCAAGGACGGGACTTCCGGCTCACCGATGTCCACGGACACGTGATGAGCGACCTACTAATCTAGCCTAAATACTTCACGCAAGGCCCACGTATGAATCCACTGGAAGATCATTATCTGAATCTGACCCGCAGGCAGTTCTTTGCCAAGGGAGCCGCAGGCATTGGCGGACTGGCACTAGGCTCGTTGATGAAGCAACCAGCGCTGGCCGGTTCGCCGCTTGAGCGCGGCATCTTGGGGGCACCCCATTTTCCGGCCAAGGCCAAAAGAGTGATCTACCTGTTTCAGAATGGTGGCCCTGCTCAGCAAGATCTGTTTGATTACAAGCCAGAGCTTATGGAGCAGTATGACAAGGATCTGCCCGATTCGATACGAGGTAAGCAGCGGATTACGGGGATGACCTCGCGCCAAGCGCGGTTTCCTGTGGCCCCGTCCATCTTCAAGTTCAACAAGCATGAGAACAATGAGGATGGGTTGTGGGTCTCTGAGCTCTACCCGCATACGGGGGCGATCGCCAAGGAGATTTGCGTGGTGAAATCGATGCATACCTCAGCCATCAATCATGAGCCGGGCATCACCTTCTTGCAGACCGGTTCCGAACTGCCGGGCCGGCCATCGTTTGGCTCGTGGGCGAGCTATGGCCTGGGCAGCGCCAATGAGAATCTACCGGGCTTTGTCGTGATGATCAGCCAAGGATACGGCAACATGCAGACCATTTCGTCCCGACTGTGGGGCTCTGGATTTTTGCCGAGCGAGCATCAGGGTGTGAACCTACGCGGGGCCGAAGATCCCGTGCTCTTTCTGAGCGACCCCAACGGCATCGAGCGACAGGATCGGCGTCGCATGCTGGATTTTCTGGCAAAGCGCAACCAGGAAGAAGCGTTACGGTCGAACGATCCAGACGTGGCTGCGCGCATTGCCCAATACGAAATGGCCTACCGCATGCAGATGTCGGTGCCTGAGTTAACAGATTTTGCTGAGGAGTCCGAAGACACGCTGGCGATGTATGGCCCCGATGTCAAAAAGGCTGGTTCCTACGCTTACAACTGCCTGATGGCGCGACGCTTGGCAGAGCGCGGGGTGCGCTTTATCCAGCTGTATAACCGTGGTTGGGACCAGCACGGCAATCTGCCGAAAGATATCAAGAAGCAAGCAGACGCGACAGACCAACCCCAGGCGGCGTTGATCAAGGACTTGAAACAGCGCGGGATGCTTGATGATACGCTGGTGATTTGGGGCGGAGAATTTGGCCGCACCACCTACAGCCAGGGCACTCTGTCAAAGACAAACTACGGGCGGGACCATCATCCTCGTTGCTTCAGCATGTGGTTCGCCGGCGGCGGAATCAAACCCGGAATCAGCTATGGCCAAACCGATGATTATTGCTACAACATCATTGAGAACCCGGTCCACGTCCATGATCTGCACGCGACGCTGTTGCACCTCATGGGCATCAATCATGAGCAGTTGACCTACCGGCATCAAGGACGCGACTTCCGCCTCACCGATGTCCATGGCCACATCATCAACGACATCTTGGTTTAGGACTGAGATGATGACGATAGCCGAGATCGATGAGCGAGCACTCCGACCAGAGTCGAATAGCCCGTTGGAGTTCACAACTTTAGTTGTGCGGCATGCAGGCTGGCAGTTGCGGCGTGACACATCTAAAGCGTTTAACTTGAACGCGTTACGCTGTCTCCCACTTCAGTCAACAAACACTCCTTGGCGCTCCCAGACTCAATTCATCGCTACTATCTCCTAAGCCCGTAAGACTTCTAGGCAATGATGATCTCCGTTTCCGAATCAACGATTAAAAAATTCCTCAAGATTTTTGCTGTGTTGGCTAGCGCCGCCATGATCGCGAGCGGCTTCTTCTCTGCCCCGGAATTGCCGGAAGAACTCGCCCTGTTTGTCGGCCGATTCCACCCGCTGGTGGTCCACATGCCGATCGGCTTCGTGACCGCGGTCCTGCTGATCCAGCTGGTCGCAATCTATCGTAGGGCCGACCTGCGTCTGGCCGTTCGGACGCTGCTGTGGTTTACGATGATCTCTGGCATTCTGTCGGCAGTGTTTGGGACCTTGCTGGCCATTCCCGGTGGCTACGACGAGGTGCTGCTGGAGCGGCATCGCTGGCTGGGAATCGGGACCAGCATCGCCTGCATCTGGATGTTGGTCGCGCACCAGTCAAATCGCAAGCAGAGAGACATGCTCTACAGCCTGTGCCTGTTGATTTGTATGGGGCTGGTAGGGGCTACCGGGCACCTAGGCGGGGCTCTGACCCATGGCGAAGGCTATCTCACGGCCTACCTACCAGAAGTCTTAGGGGGGCCGGCCCTGCCAGAGCCAATCGATCCCGGAACCAAGGAAGATGCCGCCATCTATGGGCGCGTCATCCAGCCGCTGCTACAGAGCAAATGCGTGTCCTGCCATAACCCAGGGAAGAATAACGGTGATTTGCAGATGCATGATCTAGCCAGCCTACTGAAAGGTGGCAAGCACGGACCTGCGATCAATACCAAGAGCGCATCTGAGAGTTTGCTCATCACCCGAGCTGAACTGCCGCTTGAGCACAAGGAGCATATGCCGCCGAAAGGCAAGGTCCAGCTGACAGATCCCGAACTGGAATTGCTTCGCTGGTGGATTGGCCAGGACGCGCCAGAGCGTGTGGCTCTGGATGGAGACCTGCCACAAGATGAATCGATCGCGCTGATGGAAAGCGCACTGAGCTTTGCAATCGCGGAGCCAAAGCTGCCGTTGCTCAGCTGGGAAGAGACCGTCGAGGCTAGCAAACCGCTTCACAACAATCCGAACGTCCGGATCCGTCGAGTCTCACTCGACACACCGGTGGTGGACGTATTCTTTGAGCCAAGTTCAGACAACATCGATGCCCTTGTTGCACAGCTGCTGCCGATCAAGGCGAATATCTTACTGCTGGATTTGAGCAATACCGAATTCACCGACGCTGCCGTCGAACAGCTGGCTGGCTTTACTAATCTGGAAGAGCTGCGTCTGAACAACACGCCGATCACAGATGCCCATGTTGCGCAATTCGAACGCTTGCGGCAGTTGAGGAAGCTGAACCTCTACGGCACACAGATTAGTGATGCCGCCTTGGTTGCGCTGCGGAAACTCCCCGAACTCAGGCAGGTAAACACCTACGAGACGGAGGCGACGTACGAGGCTGCCGAGCAGTTTATCGCCGAGATGGAGAACGAAGTCGTGCAACGGAAGCTGGAGAATAAAATCAAGCAGCTAAAATCGCAGCTTCTGTCGCTGGCAGTTGAAGTCGTTGGCATTGAACCAGAGCCGCCTGCGACAACCCTTGCCGCGAGTCTGGAAAAATTCAATAGCGACACATCCAGCTACGGCACACTTGTCACGAAGCGTGCGAGAGTCGCCGTCAGCTCGACCTCTGTGCATGATCCGCCGAATGGCTTGCGATCCCTGATCCAAGAAAAGGGCGAAGAGCTTCCCTTCTCGTTTCATACTGCCGAAGAAAAGAACCCGTGGGTATCCTTCAACTATCAAGCCCCGATTCGCCTGAATGCGATCAGCATTCGCAACCGCACCGACCTCACCGAACGGGCCGCCGGCCTCGTCTTGGAAGGCAAGCTTAGCACGGCGAACGAGATTGTCGTGGTGACGAATACAATGGACACGAAACTCACCGAGTATGCGCTAGGCCAACGGCTGCAAGGGCGCTACATCACGATGCGGTTTACGGGGCCAGGGACCTGTAACCCGGGCGGCTCAGAATTGGTGCTCGCCCTTGGGCCCGAGAGCGCCTATCAGAAAGATGTGCTGGCACTCAAGCCCATCGCATACTACAGCTTTGACACAGCTGATCTCGCCAAGGCAGACACAGCGAGTAACCTGGGCTCGCTTGCGAACTCCGCAACTCTGGCAGGCGGTGCACGCTTCAGCGGCGAAAGCGGTGGCTACATCGGTGGTGCGCTCACTATTGACGACAACAGTAACCATGTCCTGCTTGTTGATGACGGTGCGATTGCTCTCGGCCAGGATTGGACTATTTCCACCTGGTTCCAAGGGCTGCATGACTCCTCAAACTTCCGTACATTGACCCGGTCCAAGGACGATGGGGCGGATCATCAAGTCATCATCAACAATGGGACCGATAACCTGGGGCTCTATAACAATGGCGACCCCGAGGCCAGAGGCTTTCAGGACAGTGGCTATGATCTCCTCCTTGGTGATGCTGCCTGGCACCATCTTGTCGCAGTCGGCACCGGCGGTGACGCCGGGAAAACGGAGTTTTACATCGATGGCAAGCACGTCGCGACGGTCGAACAAGGCAGTTCGGGGAATGTGTATGCGATCGGAAACTACCAGCATGGCACCCAGCCCTTTGCGCAGGCCCTTGACGAGTTTGCGGTCTTTGATCGCGCCTTGACAACTGCTCAGATTGCCATCCTCGCAGGCAACAAACCCGCCCCAGCCAAGGTCGCTGACACCGTCCTGCTGCCAGCGCCAGTCAAGGCAACCGCGTCGAGCGAGTTCAGTGAGAACTATGCCGTGACGCATCTGTTTGACGGCGCTCCAACCATCCAAGATCTGGGCACCTCGCAGATGCTGGGGACGCAATATGCCGGTAAAGGACCTGGGCCGCATGTGGTCAGCTATGACATGGGAGCCTCCGTAACCTTCGACCGCATTTTCTACGCCCAGCGGCCCACGAATCTTTGCGATGCCACCAACACGATTGAGTTTTGGGTTAGCGATAGCGACCCCGGGCCTACTTCCACCGAAATGCCAATGCTCGGCGGTTCGGGCTGGCAGGAAATCCATGCGTTCGAGGGCACGCCCAGTGCGTGGAATGTCGACTTGACTGAACTTCCCAGCGACAAGCGAACCGCCACAAATTTTCGCTTGGTCATTAAGAAGGAGAAGGCGATTCTACATCTGCAAAAGGTGTTACTGTGGGGCGAAAGTCGCCCTGCGTCGGTCTCGGTTTCCATTCTGGATGCGGGCAAAGGCAAGTATGGCAGCCGCATCAGCACAGAGGCCAAGGTCTCGGTGAGTTCAACCACTGTGCATGATCCTCCGGCGGGCTTGAAGGCGCTCATCCAGGACAAGGATAATGGACTCGATTTCGCATTTCACACCGGAAACGAGATGAAGCCCTGGGTGCAGTTCAGCTATCCCATCGAGACCACTGTGCATGCGATCCATATCGTCAATCGCAAAGATCTCATAGAACGCGCCGAAGATCTGGCCCTGCAGAGTTCGAAAGACGGCAAGACCTGGGACGAGATTTGGGCGTCCGATGCGGTAGCCCCGGAATGGACGCTTGACCTGACCAAAGTCCCCGTTGCCAAGCGGGAAGCTAAGTACTTCCGGCTTATCCTTGATCGTGAATCCCCGGCGACGCTTCATCTCTCGCAAGTACACATGTGGGGAATTGGCCAAGCACCTGCTAAACCAGAGGCAGCGGTTGCGCCAGCAAGGACAGGCCAAGGTGACTGGATTTACGAGGTGGTCTCAAATTGGGGAGCGGTGCCCGGGCATGATCACATCGGCGCCACCAACGGCAGCATCGTGATCGATAAGTCTGGCAAGGTCTACGTGTCTACCGATGGCCCTCACGGACTGATTGTATATGAGCAAGACGGCACTTTTATTAAGAGCCTTGGTCCCCATACCAAGCGGTTTCATGGTATGAACATTGCGGAAGAAAATGCCAAAGAATACATCTTCGCGGCAGCAATGGGCATCGTCTACAAGATCGACCTCGATGGACATGTCGTCCTTAAAATTGAGGGGGCCAAACAGACGCCGGAGAATATCTGGGCAAAAGCCACGGCCGTCGCCATCGCACCGAACGGAGACCTGTTTATCGCCGATGGCTATGGCAGCTCTGTCATCTACAAGTACCAGAGCGACGGCACGTTCATCCGCAAGTTTGGATTGCGGGGAAAAAAGGATGGTCAATTCACCATTAGCCATGGACTGATCATTGACGCCCGAAATCCAAAGGCTCCTTTGCTGCTAGTCTGCGATCGCGAGAACGGCCGACTTCAGCATTTCGATCTGGATGGAAACTTTGTGGAGGTCATCATTGATGGCCTGCGCCGTCCATGTGCGGCATCCATCCACAATGACTTTATGCTTGTGGCCGAACTGGCTGGGCGGGCGGTGATATTGGACAAGAATAACGAGATTGTATCCATCTTGGGCGACAACCCACAGGTCAAGCAACGGGCAAACTTTCGGGTACCGCCAAAGGACTGGAAAGAAGGCGTTTTCACCGCGCCCCACGGCTGTTGCTTCGATGCCAAGGGTAATGTCTACATACAAGACTGGAACAAGTTCGGCCGCATCACCAAACTGGTGCGAGTCGCAAAGTAAGCGAGCCCTCTCAGGCCGGCCTTCCCACGTTCCTGTAGAACGCTATGCACCCCGCTTCATACGTAAGCTTGGCGAGCGCAGAAGTCTACAAGGAAGGCCAGAAGGAAAGGAGGGCTTATAGGCGTAAAAATTGGACATGACTACGGTGGCCGCACGGCTGCACTAGTGGCCACCGGTCCCTAGTCAGCAAGCTCTGCAAGATTCTCGACGAAGAGGCAGGCGCGATGCATGCCGAGTTTGACGCAACTCAGTGGACCTTGGGCGACGTGAATTGGGCGTTTCGCTTGCTTGTCCGAGACCAGTATACGACCACCAACTTCGACGAGCTGGTCAAAAATCTGCAGAATATCCCGGATCTCTTCGGACTCGCCTATGCGGTGAGCTTTGGGGTCGAAGATGAGAAGCGCACGTTATCTGCCAAGTATCCGGTGGTCAGCCTGGGCTTGTAGTAGGGCATTCTGGCTCATGTTACACAGGGACTCTGCATTCACAACCTTGTGTATAAGCGGGTGGCTTATGACTACCTACGCTCACGGCAAATGACCAAAGGATCTGGCTACGATTTCGGCGGCAAACTGATTGAGCCCTACTTGTCGCAGGATGAGCGACTCTTGCTCAGTAACGTCATGGAGCGCTGTCAGGCCTTCATGCGCGAGCACTATTCAGCTCGCGACGCGCACTTTCTGGAGCACGAAGGTCGGCTGCTATTTATGTCCTTTCTCAAGCCCATCATCAACGGTGGCGGCTCCATGTGGAAGCAGCCAGTGCTCGGCGACGAGCGCCGCATGAATCTGGTGGTCACTTATGGCAAGAGCCAGAAAGAGGTCGTCGAACTCAAGATCTAGCACCGCGAAGCCGATCAACAAGCGAGGCCTCCAGCAGCTCTCCGAGTATTTGGACTCCCTGGGGCTCACCGCCAGCTACATCCTGATCTTCGACTTTCGCGCCAGCAAAGAATGGAACTCAGAAGACCTGACCATCGCCAACAAGCAGATCACCGCAGTGTGCGTGAGAGAGTACGACAGCCGGGGACATTCCTAATAGTCTCTGCGACTTGGTCTAACTCCCATCGCGCCGTTAGCACGCTTGACGCTCAGATACGCAATGCTAGATTACACGTTTTCCCTTTGTCAGGCAGAGCCCACCGCAGGGCGACACT
>Ga0115567_10001702_pt1 | contig 21959 bp, 26 predicted proteins | sample COGITO_mtgs_1204_2_FD_88679 | JGI IMG/M metagenome (GOLD analysis project Ga0115567, IMG submission 88679) | Pelagic marine microbial communities from North Sea - COGITO_mtgs_120412 | ecosystem: Environmental > Aquatic > Marine > Epipelagic | place: Germany:Helgoland, sampling site Kabeltonne... | reverse complement strand
TATAAAGCGACTCTCACACACAATCTCCACTCTAAACAGAGCGCCTCGACGAGGCGCCGCTCGAGCCTCTGCCCAAGCAGAGCAGCGGAGCATACAAGCAACTAAACCCTAAACCCTAAACCCTAAACCCTAAACTCAAATCAGATAGTCTGTAAGAGTTGATTGCCAGGCCTGGGTTGCCATGCCGACGCCATAAATTGCCCGCAAAAGTTTCTGCAAATGATGAGGTCCAGTGCGCAAATGTCTGGGGGGGATCACGAAAAGTTTGTGCTTGTCGGACAGTAAATCGGATTGTAAAAAGGCTTGAGTAAAGTCCAATTGTAGAAAGAGTGACCATTTTGTGTGCTAGGCGGTCACATCCTCTGAGAAGGGACTGTGCGCAGCAAAAATGCATAACGTCCACGCAGCAGGAAAACCTAGACCCTACAACAGGTGGTGACTGCGGTCAGTGAAAGTATGTTTTCTCTCTTGGACCTGAGACGCGCGCACTGGTACTACGCTTGCCGGCCATCGCGAACGAGAGTAAATGGTACAGCAAGCACTAGCTGGCGTACTCACTTCTCTTTACCAGGTCCCATACAACACTGGGCGCGAGGATGCAGCAGGCGTAGGGTTCAGATTCGTGAACCTTCACTTCGCAGTCATACAGCCCACATTCGAAAAGCACCGCGGGTGCAAGCATCCATCTTGTGCTGGTGGTAGTAGTGGCCGCGTTCCCAGAAACCCCAAAGGCCCTTCCCATCTCCGAACGCCACGTATCGGACATGATCGTTGCCGTGTTGTGCATCATAGGTTTTCAGCAATTCTACGTGGTCGATCCCGACATGCACCTCGAGAAGAGTGCCCGCCTTCACTCGGCGCTCCTTCGGAAGGTCTGCATCTGCAGAGCCCGCGCTTCCGTTCGTCCGGGCTCGCTCAAAGGCCGCGCTGCTTCTCCTCCGCGCCCAACCACCCACTCTCTGTTCTGCGCTCTCGTAGCTCCCTTCAGTCTCAAAACTTCGATCCTGCAGCCCAAGTGCCTGCAAAAGCTCTGGAAACTGCTCAGCCGAGCTCCGATGCTCGACCCCCGCGCGGGCCAGCTCTCCACCCCACGCCCAGCCGTCCCACTGCCCCAGCTCGAACTGCGCGCTTTGAGCGTCAACTGACGCGCCGACGGCCCACTGCTTGGACCGGTTGACCGTCGCCTCGTCGATCCGAAAGGCGCCAAACGAGTCCTCACCCACACCGTGGAGCCTGCCCTCCGAGCGGGAGAGCGACAGCGCGTAGGGCGCCGATGCTGCGCCCGAAGGCGAGAACTCGACGCAGAGCCACTCGGCGCGGCCAGCTGCGGACCCAGGCGCGTCTTGTGCGTCGTCACCATGCGCGCCTACCTTACACGTCCTGTGAGGCTGGTCGAGGAGCTCCGCCGGACACGGAGAGACAACTCGAGCAGGCAAGTCGAGCCACGCGTTCACCAGCGCACGACTTGCCTGCTTCTGCAGGCCGCGAGCGCTCCCTTGTAGCATCCGTTGCAACGGCTTGAGCGCACCGTGCTTGGTAAGCAGCGCCCTGCCCCCATCTGCACTCTGTACAAGGTGCGCGAGACAAGCCGCTGCCATCTCCTGAATGTTCTCGTGCGTGTTTGAAAGCAGCGCGCAGAGGACTCGAGCGTATGGCAGCATCGCATCACGTCGCCACTCAGCCGTGTCACCCTTCAGCAGTTCTGAGAGCTCTGCAAGAACGGCCGCAAGAGTCCGGGACGACCATGGACCAGACTTTGTTCCGTGCACGTCCGAGGGGCAGTCTCTGCTGCGAAGCCAGCCGAAAGTCGACATAGCACGTGCCCACGAGAGCGATCGCTGGCGATAGGCTTCCTTGAGTTCGCGCGCTCCAGCACCAGAGGGAGCACCCTCGTGCAGCTCCCGCGCGATCCGCTCCTCCCAGAACGCAGCGTCGTGCTGTGCCTCGAGCAGAGTCTTGGATGCACCCGCCACCATGAAGAGCTTCTGTCCCGTCAGCCGCTCCATAACCCGTCGAAGAAGGTCTCCTGGCAGCAGATGAAGCTTCTGCGAGCCTAGTAGTCCCGTCTCTCGCCGCCGACTGGCAGCCCCCGACGCAGCACCAGGGTTGCGATCACGATCCAGGAGTCCTTTCCACATTTTTTTTGCTTCGGCTGCTGCCTTCACACGAACCTCCTCCGTTCTACCCCCGTGCTGTGTCAGTCCACACGAACTTCGATCCGCTACTGCAGGGTTCACTGTCTTGGTGCAGGGAGGGATGGGCTGTCACTCGATCTTGGCGCGCGCAGCTCTTTGGTCGAAGTTCTTGAGAGAGTTGTTGAGGTGCCTCAGCCGCTCCTGCTCAATGAGACCTGGTTCAGAATAGTGCGGCCAGAGGCGGGCAAGCTGACATACAGGCAGTCATTTCAGACAAAGATTCACCTGCAAAGCTCCATGCTGCTGTTTGTGGAGGGCGAGCTGCTCATTAAGCGTCATCGTGATAACTGGCTTCGACTTAGGTGACTCATGTTTGTCCCCATTCGTTGCAGCGTCCCTGACCCCTGCCACAAGCTCTGCCATATTCATAGCCGATAAGCGTGTGCTAGACGGACTGAATTGTGCCGCCCACGGAAGAATGCGGCAGTTCCCCACCACTCTCGGATCCCTGTTCCTCCCTCTTAGGACTTGTGGAAAGGCCCGCCTCAGTACTGCGGCATTGGCAGTGCATGTCTGGAGCAACAAGGGCTCCGCCCACCCGTGGCACCTAGGCTCGTGGGCGGTCAGTTACCGTCAATCCTGACCAGAACGATGAGCGATGTAGCTGCTCAGCATCGTGTCCCGCTGCTTATCACCGGTTCAGTTCTCTTTGTCGTTCTGCTGGCATTTGTTCAGGTTCCCCTCTGCGGCTACGGGCCTAACCTTGCGAAGAAGCTCTGGACTGTTATCGTCCGCTGGTGGAAGAAAGGCGACGTCCGTCCATGGACGTGGACGTGTGTTGAAGGGGGGGTGATCTACGTGTCCTCACTTCCCAGACACATCGACGAGATCACTGCGTTGCAGGTATCATTCGCTAGTCGACAGCATGGCCCGCTGCGGGATGCATCACCACCCCTGCACCCCCACAGGCGTCGCCCCACAACGTTGGGGCTGTTATTTCGCTGGTCGACGAGTGGGAGATCAAGGTACCAGGGGAGCAGCTGCGTGCGGTGTGTTTCGCTGCCGTAACGCAACCCTCCGATTGCGCCGCTGCGGCTGAGCCTGAAGCGCCTTCGCGCACCGCCAGGCGGGGATCGAGTGGCTACACCTCCCGACGCCCGACTACTCCGCGCCGAGCATGCGGCACATCCGCGCAGGGGTGCAGTTCATCATCGAGCATGTCAGCACTCTGCACCTGCCCTTGTCACAGAGGGCACCACCACTGACAGCGCAACTCGCAACCAGGTCGCCCGCGGGAAAGGTGTGCTCGTGCACTGCAACGCCGGCCGCGGGCGCAGGTACTTCGTATCTTCCCATCTCCTTGCCTGTGCCAATCCGCTGGTGCTCTTGCGAAGTCTCTACAGGTGGGTCCGGGCCACGGGGGTGCTAATAGCTGCGTGGTGCGCGCGCCCGCAGCGTCGTTATTGTCCTGGCGTACATGTTGGCCCGGCATCGTCGCGACCATCTCACGCGCGACGCGGCCTTCGAGGCGGTATGAGCGCTACCGTGCGCCCCCTTGTTGCCGCGCCTGCTGACGCTCTCTCGGGCGGACAGCTTGCTGCTCGGCGCGAGATTGCGGAGATGCGCTCGCTGTGTGGCACGCGCCCTCAGTGGAGGGCGGTCGGGGCGTTCGAGCGAGAGCTTCAGGTGCACGCGCACGAGTGGGCAGCGGCTGAGCAGGCGGCGGCGAACTTGGCGCTCGCTCTGCGGCAGCAAGTGTCTTGGCCCTCGCCTCTTCCGCTGCCCGCACACGGGGTGAGCCACGGGGTGCAGGATGCGGCTCTGCGCGCGAGCGTGCAGGTGCAGCGGACGAGCTTCACAGCGCAGGATCAAGATGGCGTGTACCCCACGGGCGGCAGCACCGCGTGGGTCGACGCCGGAGCGGGCGGAGCGGGCGCGGATTCGGGGTGCGGTGCAGACGGGATGGGGCGTGAAGGCGACGCGAATCATGAAGAACTGCGGGCGCCCGCAGAGTTTAGTGCGTCCGATTTGCTGGGGACAACAGGCGTGGGCGGTGACACGGCTGCGGTGGCATCGGAGGGTGAAAGCGACCCGGCCCTGCCAGGACAGACGAGTTCGTTGCAAAGGCCCGCCACGAGCCAGCAGACGTGAGCGTTGCCCCGGATACGGCGCCAAGCGTGTCAAGTCCCTCAACGATTTGTCGCACAAATTGAAGGCCGCCACCCGACGCAAACCCCCCACCGCTGCATGCTAGGCCGCAGGCGCAGCGTCCTGTTCGCCTCCGTCACCCTGCGAACAGTACGCCCACCCTGAGAACAGGACGCCTTCTCCTCAAGTGCCTCGCAAACAAATTCACCTCTCCCACACATGTGCGCCTGGTTTCTGAGTGCAGTGCCGGGTGTGCAGACCCGCGTTCGTACACGTTTATTCGAGCACATCTTTCCAATCAAGATGAATGCACGAACGGCACACATCAACAGTCCTTGACCGTGGCTCAAAATTTGCACCCCGTGCCGCACACCACCTCACCTAGCTTCGATTGCGCGTCCGCCCGGGCAGCACACGCCCAGGTCCTCTTTGTGGATGCAGTTATGCTGGGCCCAAGGCTGATGGTCACAGTCATAAATGTGCTCCTCGTTTCCGTTGCAATTGACGGAGTCCAGCCAGATTTCCTCGCCATCGCCAGGGACCATCCCCGTCGCGCCGTAGCCGGACCCACCAACAACAACGGTTGCCCCTTCCGTTACGTACCCGATCTGGCGGCAGATAACGATTGCTGCCTTGTCGTCAACACCGTCGTCGCAGATCGTGCCCATCGCACCTTCGTGCCAAATGTCCACGCGGCAGCACTGTTGCTCGTTGCAGTCCGACAGTGTGATGCCACCCTCGACCTGGCCTGTCAAACCGACCTTGTAGCGCACTTCCGAACTGCCTGCGGCGGATCCTGATCCTGGGGCGCCAGGAGCGCCGTCCGCGCCAGGAGTACCTGGCTTGCCATCCATGCCGGGGGTCCCCGGAGCGCCATCAACACCCGGAGCCCCGTCCGTGCCAGGTGTTCCCGCCTGCCCGTCAGCACCAGGAGCGCCATTCTGCCCGTCTGCGCCCTTGGTGCCCGGAGCGCCGCCCTGGCCGTCATGCCCGTTCTCACCCGGACTGCCTGCCGGCCCTTGTGTTCCTGGCTCGCCGTTGACGCCGTTGTTTCCAGGCGGACCCGGCGGGCCCTGCGCTCCACGATCGCCATTGTTGCCGTTGTTGCCAGTGAGACCCGGCGGCCCCGGCTCGCCGGTCTTGCCCTCATCACCCTGCGGGCCCGGAGCACCATCCTTTCCGTCGTCCCCGTCCCGTCCGTCCTTGCCGGGCGCACCGGCAGGCCCAGTCAAGCCCGGAGCGCCGTTCTTGCCAGGCACACCATCGACACCGTTGGACCCCGGTAGCCCGTCCACCCCATTCCGGCCGTTCTCTCCGACAGCTCCTGGCACCCCGTTCATGCCCGACAAGCCGTCCCGTCCGTTCTTTCCTGGGACGCCGCTCTGGCCGTTCTGGCCGTTTGCGCCGTTTGAACCCGGAGCACCATTCGCTCCCTGGAGTCCATTTTTCCCAGGGAGACCGTTGCTTCCTGGAACTCCCTCCGCACCGTTCGAACCAGGCACTCCGTTCGATCCATGGCCGCCGTTGACTCCATTCTTGCCGTCGCGGCCGTTGAGCCCCGGGAGCCCGTTCGAACCTGCAGCGCCGTTGGTGCCATCGCCACCATGACGTCCGTTGAGGCCCGGCGCACCATGCTGCCCATTGAGTCCGGGCGCACCGGCCATGCCGTTGGCGCCGGCTGGGCCCCGAAGTCCAGCAACGCCGCGCTCGCCGCGCTCGCCGCGCATGCCTGGTGGACCAGGCATTCCAGGCTCTCCGGGAGCAGCAGGCTCCGCAGGCTCACCCGCCTCCCCATCCTTGCCCGGGGGACCTTCCTTCCCCCCAGGACCCGGAGGGCCAGCTGGACCCGGCGGCCCGGGGACCGGCGGCGGCGGCGGAGGAGGAGCGGGCATGCCCGGAACACCGGCCGTGCCAGGCACCCCGTGCGGACCCGGGGCCCCTTGCACACCCGGGGTGCCCGCAGGACCAGGGGCGCCATGCGGCCCATACAAACCGGGCGCGCCTCTCAAACCGGCTGCCCCGGGCGACCCGCTCAATCCCGGCATGCCTGGCATCCCCGCTTCGCCATCCTGTCGCGCGCGCTCCTGCTCAGCCTGGCCGTGCAAGATTTCCAATGCGAGAGCGCGTTTCCGCAAGCAAGGACGGGGCAGCGTACCCGGCCAGGAGGTCCCGGCGGCCCCTGCACGCCCACGGTGCCCCAGCTGCCCTTGCCTCCGACCCAGCCGACAGTGCCGTGCGCGCCGTCCCGCCCATGCTCTCCCGGCAACCCTGCGGAGCCCGAGAGCCCCCCGCGGCCCTCCACTCCGTTGTACCCTTGCATCCCGACGGGCCCGCGCTCCCCGGGCATTCCCGAGTGGCCCTCATTTCCTGCCTTGCCCTGATCGCCGCGCGGCCCCACTGGTCCCTCGTACCCGGCGAGCCCGCGCTCGCCAACGGGGCCAGCTGGCCCGACGACAGTCTGCGCCAGGCATACGCCACTGTGAGTTTCCGCCCATTCCGCGCTCTCGCGACAGCGCATTCAGGCTTGGACGCTCTGGACGGGCGCGCACCAGTCCGGGGGGGCCCGGCAGTCCACGCTCGCCGGTGTATCCGGGGCGCCCTGTTTCGCCTGCGGCGCCGTTTTCTCCCGCGCGCCCTCTCGGGCCTTGGGATCCAGGCTTGCCCCCGCCACCTTCGCCCCCCTCCGCACCAGCTTCACCCACCGGGCCAAGCGAACCCCTCTCCCCTTGCGCGCCGGGCGGCCTGCTCCCCGTTGCGCGATGGTTCAGGCTTTGGCTTTCCAGTCGGTGCGCAGCCTCGACACTTACGAGACGCACACCGGTTGGCAGGCTCAAGGAGGAACAGCGACGCTCAGTGGGCTCTGAAGGGGTCGGACCCGTTCGCGCCCATTTCTCCCATCGGTCCCCTCGGACCCATCGGCCCAGGCCTCCCGTCGAATCCATGCAGGCCGCGGGGCCCCGGCTGACCGTCCGGTCCCTGCGGCCCTGGCAGGGTGCTCGCATATTCTGCTGCGTCCTCTGCGTTTTCCGTCTTAGAAGCCTCATCTTTCAAATCGGAAATCTGCGCTTTCTGAAGCCGAACGTCGGTACGCATACGCGACCCCCAGTCCGAAGTTACGTCGTCGAGCGTGCGAACCCGCGACATCAGGCCCTGAACCACACCTCCGAGGTGTCTGACTGCAGCCACGTCGCACGGCGCGGCGCCACTGCAGATGGTCGAAGGCATAGTGGCGGCAGGAGAGGCATCGTCGTCAGCCTGCCCAACTGAGGCAGTCGGGTTCTCTCCAGACTTGCTCTCTCCGACAGCAGAGGTGGGAGACTCTCCCATCTCCTCGTCAAGAAGCTCTGCAGGCAATGGTCGAGGCAGAGCAATGATCGCGCAGGCTGCAAGTAGTGAGACTGCAAGCAGCAACACGACCCTGCTGGACTGGGGCTGCCTCCCGCGGAGGAGGCCCCTGTCCTGGCCTGACGAAGCCATCGCTGCGCGAAGGGACATCAAAACTTGGGTGAACTTTTCAAAAAGTTGATAAAAGCTGCGGGGAATTCCCCAGCGTTCTGCGGAAACATTCGCCTCGAAGCTGAGCTTCTTGCCTTGCGGCAGCAGCGGGCATCTGGCACACGTGCTTCTTGAAAATACTGCGGTGCGCCCTCTACTTTCTGGCAACTGGCGGGAATGCGGGCGCAGGCCCGGCCTGGGCCTCAAGGCTTTGCAAAATGCAGATGAAGCGGTGTAGCGGAGACGCAGCAGGGCAGTGCAATACCGTGTTTCTCATCGCGTTTACTACAACTCAGAAAAGCGCCTCATATTAGTGGCTCAGGCGCGAACCGCCTGCCTCCGAAGCTGCTACTTCCGGGCCCATGGATGGCAAGGTCTAGCGCCGGAAGGACGTCCGCTTCGTTTCCGACCTTGGGCGTAATAAGCAGCGTGCGGAAGTACACGAGCACCAGCGCCGCGATGAACCCGCAGGCGAGCACTGCCGCATAGCACAAGCCACCCGTCGGATCGCGCTCGAGGAGCCAGATGAGCATAAGCGGACCGACAACACGCCACGGCACGCGCGTGATCGACCAAAACATTTGCAGCCAAACAAGCTCCCCGTCCTCCGAATAGACCTTGATGATCGCTTCCGCGACGATGTGGTGAGAGACCGAAGTGATGGTCCACGCTCCAAACGAGGCGAGACAACAACCAACCACGAAGTTCGACGGCACAAGGTGGCCCTCCCACGGAATGCAGAGCGCCAGCCCCACGAGCGAAGTTAGAAGCGCCATCTTCAGCAGCGCACGCAGCGGATAGTGCCGGCGCAGGAGGTCCAGCGTCGCCAGCGAGACCACACCCGATGCGGCGATAGCCATCATCAGCACTGCAACTGCGTCCACCGACCACCCGGCCCAGATGCGCATCATAGGAGCCACAAGCGTCTCGAAGCACACTAGAGCGATTGTCGTGAAGCTTTCGAGTGCCACACACGCGACCAGCGGCGTGAAGTAACGGAGACTAGTCGGGGAGAGATGCGCGATCGGAACACGCTGCGTCAGTGCCTTGCGGGGCCCGTCACTGAGGTTAAACCACACTCCAACCGTAGTCAGGGTGCTGAGGAGCGCCGCCATGTAACCCGGAGCTGTGAGCCCCGCGCCAACGAGCTCTGTGAGGTAGCCCGGCAAATACCACATGCGGTTTCCGAGCGACTTCTTGAGCTCCGTGTCTGTCATGACCCCCTCCTCCCCCTCGTCCACCACCTGCTCGGCGTCTGGCGCGTCTGCAACCTTGTTTACAACCCCCCCTTCCCCATATGTGACGTTCCCAACGGTTTCGTTTCCTTGCGCTGCAGTCACGTTCAACCCCACGAGCCGCTCACCGTTGCTGCTACTCCCACCTCTTTCAGCGTTCAAGTTTGCTAGCCCCCCCGCGTTTCCTACAATTCGTAGCAACGGCGACAGCTCCCCTCTCAAGTCGCCCAGCAGTCGCCTCCGGCTCCCCGGCAGGTCGTATTTGGACTGTTCGACGCCCCAGGCTGCAGCCTCCTTCTGTACCGCAGATGCGAGCCAACTTCCTCCTCTAATCCATTCCCACGGCTCAACCTCTCCACTCGTGATCGCTCGTCCCACGATGCCCCCAAAGCCCAAGCCTGCGCTGCTGTGCGCAGATGCCGTCTTATTCCCCGCCAGGTGGCGCAAAGTGCGATCCATCTTCTCTACGGGAATTCCTGGAGAATGCATGTGCACAAATGTGATGGGAGCAGAGAGCCCTGCGCCCAAGATGAACGCCAGCGTGTACATGAGCCTCATTGACTCCAAAATCCGCGCCCGGTTGTAGCGATTCGTGAAAGAGCCGACAAGTGTGAGAAGGGGCCCCTGCACGCCTAACGAGCAGCCGACGATGAAGCGGCTGAGAAGCACGACGTACTGATTTGGCGCAAGCGCGTACAAGAGAGAACCCGCAGTGTTGATGAGCAGCGCCGCCGCAACTGCTTCGCGAGCCGGGCGCTTATCGTACCAGAAGCTGAGCGGGATGTCCGCACAGTACTCGCCAACGCACACTGCAGCGATGCAGTAACCCAGCATCGAGATGGGGGCGTTCATCGACCCGAGATAGACGGCGATGGATGGAAGCACGACGACATGCGAGAAGAACAGCGCTGCTAGAACAACGCGTATCGTGTTCAGCGAGGTGGCCTTGTATGACTGATCGCCATAGCGCTCCTGCCACTCAACATCCTCTAGCGCCATGTCCCTGAAACCGCGACACTCCAAAGGGCAGCGCAATCAACTACCTCTCCACGTACATTGCTAGGCCGCATTCACGCCTTGCCAGGCTCCTCCAGCACTCCGGCGAACCTAATTCGGGACGAGGTTTTGCGTGTGTGACCCGACCTCGAAAATCTCAAAACAGTGCAAACCCACCAACAAGTGCGGGCTTGCTTGGGTCCGCCGGGCGTTGTGGGCCGAAGGGCATTGCCTGGGAGGCAACTGTCACGGAGGACAAGGCTTGGTGTGTAGCTCTTGGTTTACGATTATGGAGGAGATCAGACGCATGTTGGATGATGCCCTGGCTTACCGCGTCGCAAAGTCGGTGCGCATCCGCGACAAATGGTTGTACGGCTACTCCCTCACCACGACCGCACTCGTCATGTTTTACATCATCGTGCTGAAGCTTGGCATCGACAAGGTCCCATTTTCCACCCTCGATCCCTCTGCTTTCCCAGAGCGCCCAACTTTCTTGATGCAGGCTCCTTGAGGTCAACTCATCAGAATCCTTGGTGCGTGGGAGTTTCCGAATGCGGAGTCGTGTCGAGGCACGCGACACGAGCTAGGTCATCTAGCATAGAGCTTCGCATTCCTAGCCTTTGCTGACTCCTGTCAACAATCTCCTGCTCAGGCCTACCTTGAATACGAGCCTGTCTCTGGGTCTGTGAAGCTCGAGCTGGTTGGATCCTCGCAAGGAACGTTGCCACGCCCAACCCGCTCATGCTCTGCTTGCTGAGCTTTTATCACAGTCTTCCGGCGGAGTGCACGAGGCTGACAGGCTCGATCCTTATCAGGTGTGAATTCGCTCCAGGAGGAGTACTGTGGGAACATCAAGTGCCGGCTTTGCGATGAGCATGACGTGCGATACCCGAACACGGACACGCTGACTCCGCTCGTGACTACATACGTGCGGGAGGCACGGCAGCGCAGGGTCTGCGATCGCAACGCTACTGAGTGTCCCTTTCGGTCTCCCTTTCAGACGGTACTGCCCCACACGTCACTTAAATACTTCTTAGTGGATCTGTGCGTCTTGTCACACATGCGCTGACGCCTGACGCCTTTGCGGCAGATTCTTTGGGACGATTACCTCGTAGCTGGAATCCAGAAATTTGAGATGCGTGTGTCGCATGTCGCGCAGGCCGCAACATTCTTCTTTCAGTCGCAGGACCCGGTGTTCCGCGGAGACTCGAGACACATGCACGGACGGCTGGTAGCACGCAAGGGCGATGATGTGGTGCAGCTGAAGGAGTTTCCTGCCAACGGACAGGTCGACGTCATAACGATCGGCGAAATCCTCGCAGCAGCAGGTGTGGATCTTGACGACAATGTGCCGGGGCATGTTCGCCCGATCCGCGAAACCGGCACGTCCATTTTCTGCCATATTCGCTACTTCAATGACTACACGGTGCGCCCCAGAGAGTCCGACCGCCTTGTGTGCATCGCCCGAATGCGAATGCTGGCTGATTTCTTGCAGCTCGCATGCGAGACGAAGCGCTTTTTCGAGCGTGTGTGCCGGGTGGCATTGAGAGCGCGAGCGCGCGGGGCGCAGATGATCGCGCCGGCGCGGAAGATTCAGTACGAGTACGAGCTGATGGCAGGGCCCGGCGTGGAGGCGATCTACGAGCCGGTGCACCTTGGAGTGGCGTGGACGTCTCCTGTCGACGTCGAAGAGCGCATGATGCTTACGCGCAGGGGGATCAAGCTCGTGTGGACGCAGGAGGGGGCCATTGGCCGCTTCTCTCTCGCCGCTCTGATGGTGACATTGCTGATCGGGCTGCTCCTACACTCGATGCTGCACAGGCTCGGCACCATCGTGGCGCTTCGATTCCTCCCTCGTCGCAAGGTGTACAGAGCCGCTGTCGAGGATGAGATCGAAGACCCCGCCGGGCAGGCGCAGGGCACAAGCCGCTACGGTCTTTCTCCAGCGCCCGCCGACAGGGCGCGCTTCACTGACTACCACGGGGAGTACGGTGCAATCGGCGATGGTGATTGATGCAAACACGGCAGCCCGCGTGGGTAGAGCAGCAGCGGCACGCGGTGCCGCAGAGGAGGATAGGATGTCGCATGTTCGCCAGAAGCATGGTCTGATCTAGGAACATTGCGCCTGTGTGCACTCTGCGCGCAAAGAGCGAGTGGGGTTTACTAGTAATCGCAATTTCGGGCCGCTTGTGATGACTCGCCTCAGTGCTGCGCCACCTACGCTCAAGAGACCGGAACACACGCCTTGCCCTGCTCAAGTGGCGCGCGTCTGCTGTCGAGGCGCGGTCACGCTGGCCACTCGTTGTGCATCAGCAGCGCGAAGAAGCCGTCGTCGCTCACTGTGGAGCTCACGTGCTCACAGTACAGCGAAAACGCCTCGCGACCTACCCGGATGCGCGCCGACGGAGCCGCGGGCATCTCCGGCACCTCCCCGCGCACCTCCGCGGCGAGCGCCGCCATGTGGAGCAGCATCTCTTCCTGCGCCTGCGCCTCGCTCTTCTGGCGCGACACCACCGCCTTCACCCGTCGCGCCTGGTAGCACGCGCGCAGCCGCTCCGCGTCCACCAACGACGCCCCCCGCGAGACCGCGCGCCATGCGGCGTCGACGCGCTGCTGCCGCGGCACGGAGAGAGGGTAGCGCCTGCCTGGCAGGCGACGGCCCGCGTCGTCCTCCGCGTCCTGCCCGTGGGGCAGCCGCCCGTGCGGGCCCACGTGCTGCTGAAAGGCGCCGCGGCCGTGCCCGTGCCCGAGATTGAGCTCGACGTGGCTCTCCCACATGGGCGTCCGCGCTCCGCCCGCGCCCTTGAACGGCGGCCGACGCGCCTTGTAGCCATGCTCGTCGCGCAGTTTCGCGTGGTGCTGGTAGCTGTGCACGGGCCTGGGCACTGAGACAAGATCTGGGACAGAGCCTCGCGCTGGACACGGCAGCGCAACGCGGGCATCCAATCTCATCCTCACTGGGGGGTGCGCGGCTCACTGGTTCTCGCGGTAGGCTGCGGGGATCTCCTCGACGCGTGGCTGCAGCACCAGCTGCCCGTGAGAGTCGAGCCGGTCGCGCATCCTCGCGGGCTTCGGGTCCGTGTGCTGCGCCACGTCGCCTAGCCGGCAGTCGTGGTTGAACTTGCATCGCCCCACCCTGCCCACGAGCCAAGTCAGCGGAACTTGCGCATCTCAGTGGCTGGGCCGACCTTTTGCAATGCGCGCAGGCATGGCTTTGGAAGCTCTCGCCGGCCGTCCAAGGCACTCGGGAATAGGCACACACCCAGTGTCGCGGTCATCTTCCATGAAGCCGTTGTTGGCTACTGCTTGCGGAAATCCGAAAGAGAGGCAAGTCTTGCCCTTGCCCTTCTCGAGGTCCCACAGCAGCGGGTGTTCTTGGTAGACCCTAGGCCTTGCTCCGCCGACCTCGTAGACCTGATCCACGCAGTCGCATTTCAAGTGAGATTCGTCGAAGCGCATCTTCGTTTCAGGTACGTCGAGGGCATCAACCTGGTTTGCGTGCGCTTGATGCTTTTGGTGTCTCCTTTCGCCAGCCGATGATCCAGCTTGACCGTTTCCTGACCTAGCAATAGACCCACCTCTCGATCTGGAGCGTGGCGGGTCGTCCGCGCGCTCGAGTACACCACCGCTGCCGGTTGGGAGTGAATTTGCAGGAGCAGCCCTCCCGCCTGAACCGATTCCCCCAGCCCTAGCAATTCCCCCAGCCCTAGCAATGCCATTGCTTCCCGAACCTGGGTTAGAGACACGGCCGTTCGACCCAAAAACGCCAGCAGCAAGATTAGCGGCGGGGGCGACGCTGCCTCCCGACCGAGACATGCCGGCAGGGTTTGTTTCCATTTCGAATTTGCGTTCTGTTCAAGTCGCTTTACAGTCAACATTCAGCGCTTGCATGGTGCGGCAGTCTGCCTGATTCGGAAGTGGTTCGCCCGAACCAGTGCCATGGTGAAGGGTTCAGGAGGGTACGGACCGTCGCCTCGCAATCTCTCGCTGTCAAGCTCCGCGGACTTCATGTTGCGTGGGACTGCTGCGGGAGGTTGCAGCTGTGGCACGCTGAACGAGGAGGATCGCCGCGGGGTTCCGTTTGGGAAAAATGTGAGATCAGACGTACCAGAGGCCCCAGCAACTCGCCCCGTGGTCCATCCTTTCCCCTCCGCTATTCGCACGCACAGCGGCGGCGTGCCAGACTCGGCTTCCGCTGCCGGGCTGGAGGTTGGAACGCGGGTGCAGCTTGCGGAGTGGAAGGCCCTGGAAGGATCTTCGTTGTTCCACTGCAACAAGCGCAATGGGAATGGGCGGAATTTCGTACTGGTGGTCTGGCCGAGATGGTTGGTGGAGCTTGAGTTGCCGGAGGCGGCGAAGAAGCGAGCAGACGCCCCAGACGAGAATGGACGAGCGGATAGTATAATTCGCGAGTCTCTTGCCCTTTCGGGCCTAAGTCAGATCCATGTTCCCCCTTCTGAGCCCGGAATCATTGAACTTCGGTTTGGTGTTGGGTCTCTTCCGATCGTATACCTAATGTCCAACGCGAAGGTTCGCAGCCTCGGGAGGATTCTACAGCAGAATCTGACAGAAGAGATGCAGATCGCGAGGACTGCGACAACGGACCATACGCAGAAGCAAGCCGGCGAGCAAGCGCGCAGCAGGAAGCTCGTGGCTTTCGACTTCGACAACACGATTGCACAGAAGCAAGTTTGGAGCGTGCCAGACACAGATGTCGTTGCAAAGTTGATTGGCGAGCACAGGAGCGAGCTTCTTCGAGTCCTTTTTCGGTGTCCCCAGGCCCAGGCTTTTGCGCCGCACACTTGATAGGTCTCAGCGTGTCGTTGGCGAAGCCGCGGCGCATTGTCTCAGACCGCCTTCGACTGGATTTCGTGTGATCACGCTTCCCAGGTGTCTCCAGTCTCGCGGCGTCGTGCAAATTGTGGTGTCATTCAACAAGCGCGCCGTAATCGAGGCAACGCTCAGGGATCTAGGTGTACTGGATTGCTTTCTGGCGATCCACGACGGAAACGACGTGAAGGTTGTCAGCCCGAAATATTCTGTCCGCACTGCACTGACCCTTCGTGCCGGTTTACAGCCCCCCCCCCTTCCCCGCAGAACGGTCTATTCGCAGCACAGGGAGCCAAGACCAAAGGGGACCTTATGCGAGCACTCTTACGTAAGCACAGCTTGGATGGACCAGGTGTCACCTGTATTTACATTAACCTAGCAATACGCGCACACGATATTAGTGGAGCCAACAGGTGGTGACTGTGATTCTGATGCTGCAGATGCCCTGCTTGTGGACGATGACATGTCTAATCTCCGCGGCTGTCCCTGCTCGATCGTGCACGTCGCAACCAAGCGGGGCATCGGACCCTCCGAGGTCCTCAGCCAGCCTAACAATCGTGGCAAGCATCATGACTGGTGCTTTTTAGCGTTCACCTCATTACACCGCGTTGCAGGTTCGCGAGATTCTGGCGAAGCTTGACACGAGATAAGGCTTACAGCTCCTATGCGAGGATGTTAAGAAAGTCGCACGAAGCACATGCCATTACAAGCATGTCGTACCCGCCACAGCTCTGCACAGCACATCCGGCCTGGCCCTGACACGCGGCACCATGCTCCTGGAAAGCTGCTGCAACATTATTTCTCAACTGCTCGAGGGAGAGCTGGTCCTGTGCCATGCGAAGCCTCATTCCTGCTCATCAAAGGTCAAGCTTGTTCTGAGTACCGAGATGTTTTCATGCAACGCAGCCAGAGCGGGTCATGCCGTGCGAGCCGTGCAACGCGCGGTGGTCGAGCGGGCCCTTCGCGGCAGGGCGTGCTTGGGGATTGGGTTCGGGTTCTGGGTTCGGGCTCCACCGCAGGGGCAGAAGAAGGTGTTTTTGTGCTTCCGGAGGGGTCCGCGGAGGCAGACAGGGCAGATGGTTGCATTTTGAACCTCCTCAGCAGCTTGCTGGGCTGCCGCTGCCTCCTGTCGCTCGTGCTCAAGGTATTCGATCAACTGCCGATCGTCCTCAGACTCTGCACCCGGCAGGATTCAGGTGCCGTGAGGAAGGGGGTCAGCAATATAACATCTGAGCGCGCCAGTCAGAAAGCCAGGCCTAGATTCAAGGCGCTAGGCGCGTTTGGCACCATTCCGGAGAAGCTCAGCGATGACGTCCTCCTCAACTTGACGCATCAGCTCCAAGTACTGCTCTGCGCTCAGCTCCTCATCTTCGCACGCTGTGCCCAATTGTGCGCCGTCTTCAAGCATGTATTCCATACCCGCAGTGTCTATGCCACCTTCAGCCTGCGCTTGCTGAATGAGCGAATGCGCCAACGATTCCATCACCTGCGCCGCGCCGCCGGGGGCGGACGTCGCAGTCGGGCCAAGGCTCCGCAGCTGCGCCAAAACGGCCGCCCGTTCCTTCTTAACACGCGCAAGACACCTTTCCCGCAGACGCTTCTGCAACCCAGATCTACCGTCGCGATCCGTTGAGCTTTTGATGTTCCTTCCCAGCATTCCTGCATAGAACGGGGTCGCGCTCGATCAGCGAACGAAGGAACCAATCCAAGTCAAATGAGCAGACACGCCTGCGCTTTCTTGAGGTCTGCACAGTGGAACATGTGTCTGCAGTATTATCACGCCAAAAAATTCCACACGGCCATGGCACCAGCGGCCCTGTTGGCAAGAGATGCGCACCTGTCCCGCTATCGACCCCAGCCATTTGGCGGGAGTATAAAGAAAAGCGTTGAGCCCGCCTCGAACTTGCTCAGCGATTATTAGGCAACTCCAGGACGAGTTGAGCTCTCAACAAATCGAAGAGGGGGCGCGGGCGGTGTACTGTCTCCCCCGACGAATCCCCTACGGAAGTTGGAAGGGCGCGTAGTTTGGGCGGTATGTCATGTAAGTCTTCTTGCTCGTTGCTCCCGACCCGGATGCGACCATTTATCGCAATTTTGACGGAGTTCTGCGGTGTAGATGCCTACCTTTTCAAGTATATCATCATCGGCGACACCGGTGAGCTTTGCTACGCCGATCCGGCTCTCATTACCAGTGCGATAGCAATGTACAATGCTCAGTTCTTATCAGTGTGGTATCAGTGGTCTTATTCGCTCAATAGTCGCTGATAGAGCGCTTGTGCCGCGGCGGAAGGGGCGTTTCGCGGGAATTTGTTTCCCTTTGAGGCAGGGGGGAAAGATCTGCGGCGCATTCCCCGTCTGCATGGTTTGGGTGCTCGACAATATGTGATGCCGCACATCACATATTTTGGTGCGTGCGAATGCTCCCTGATAGACTACGCTTATGTGCACAGGAGTGGGGAAGTCTTGCCTGCTGCTGCAGTTCACGGACAAGCGCTTCCAGCCGGTGCACGATCTAACTATTGGTAACCCTGCCAGCCCAATCGCGCCGGCCCGGGAAATGATTGTCTTGTCCTGCGCCTCTTCCTTCGCAGGCAGTCACGTGCAATCAATTGGCATCAAGCTACTTGCACTCCTAGCGCTGGTTTGACAGAGCGGAAATGCGATGCTGCAGGGGTTGAGTTTGGGGCGAGGAGGGTGACGATTGACTCAAAGCCAATCAAGCTGCAGATTTGGGACACGGTTTCTTCCCAACAGTGCGTTCTGGAGTGTTGAAGTGATTTCATCGTTGTGGCGGCGCCATTAGTGCATGCGTTCTGATGCAAATGTGCGCAGGCGGGGCAAGAATCCTTTCGCTCGATCACACGGTCGTATTACAGGGGCGCAGCTGGCGCACTGCTGGTCATCACTCCCGTGGCACCTTTAGCCGCTTATGCTTGATTATTCTATGCGAGCCAGCATCGGCTTTGAATTTCCCAGGCGCTGGGTGCAAGCGTTGGAATACGGGGCCTGAACTAGTGGCGGGCAGGTTTACGACATTACGCGGCGCGAAACGTTCAATCACCTTGCGAGCTGGCTGGAGGATGCTCTGCAGCACTCAAACGCCAACATGACAATCATGCTGATCGGCAACAAGTCGGATCTGGAGCACCGTCGCGCTGTTTCCTATGCTGGTGACCATCTCCCACAGCGATCACTGTGCGTGGGTGGACTCTTGCTGCCTGAGCCCTACGGATGCTAAGACCTTATCTTTTGCACAGAGGGTGAGGCGTTTGCGAGGGAGCACGGCCTGATTTTTCTCGAGACATCAGCGAAAACTGCTCACAACGTTGAAGAAGCGTTCGTCAACACCGCAAAACAGATCTACGGCAAGATCCAGCAGGGGGTGTTTGACGTGACGAACGAGTCATTCGGCATTCGCGTAGGGGTCAACGCTCCTGCAGCAGGAGGGGCGGGTGCTGGCGGTGCAGCAAGATCGGGCTCGTCTTGCTGCTGAGACACGTCGCACCGTTCCCCAGCGTTGCAGTCGGCGCTCTCCTTGGTTCATGCAGGAGCAGCACCTCACAAGTCTAGCTCGGGTGATATGAAAACTTCAATTGCGTGTGAAGTGAGAGGCACGGCGGAAGGGCATCTGCTCCGCAAATGCAAACCCTGGTTAGGAGAGAACAGGTGTAGATCCGGCTCAGATTTTATTTTCATGAGAACCCAAAATGCTGCCAGAACGTTCCCCAAGGCGGCCCGAGGCGCCAGCATACGCCTTTCCATCACGCCCACCCCCCCTCCTCACAGCTCTCGACCCGAATCTTCTAGTCCTCTCGCTGCGAGGCCCATCAGCCCCAAGAACCCCTGCGCACGCGCAGAGGCGTCTCCCGAAGGAGAGCCTACACGTACTCGCGCGCCTCACCGCCCGGGGCACCCAGCTGATCGTGCGCCGACATCACCATGAAGCCGAAGATCGCCTTGGCGGCGATGTCGAGGATCGCGTACGCGCACACCTCGAACGAGACCGAGAAAGACGCGAAGCCCTCCGAGAACAGCCACACAAGCCTGCAGTCCCGCACAATTTTCAGTGCCCTGCACTCCGTGCAAACAAGCACGCTGATACCGAGTTTGCAGTAGGGCTAATGTCCTCCGTCAGTCAGTCACGGGGTGGTTCCATTCACATGGGCAGGAGACTCACGGATAGAAGATCCAGCAGCAGATGGTAAGCCAAGCGACCTTGCCGTACACGTCGGCCACCTCGCCACCCTTGGCGACGGCCGCCTCACGGAAGTTCACCGCCAGGCAGTAGATCACCGGCACAAACACGGCCATGCCGATGACGAACCAGAACCACTTGACAGTGGTCACGACCGACACAGCACCCAGGTAGCCCGAGAAGACCATGATCACTGCCAACGAGATTCAAAAAGCTTCAGTGCACTTGCTAACGCAGAGTTCCCACACAGGAAAACTGATCCAATGAACTACTCTCGTCATAAAATTCACCATTTCCCGTTTGCTGAGACCTATCCGAGAAACACACGCTCTCTTCCGGCAGAGGAACAAGTCCCCACAGCTGCTTAGCTTGCACTGTTGCCAAATCGGGAATCGCCCGAACTAAGGCTGTTTCACAACCACCAACGACCCAACATGGATTCCAACAGAGCATATTGAACCGAAAACGCTGTGGCTGACACATCTCAGCATTGATCAGCGCACAGGACGCGCTCTGCGTCCCGCTGCAGCTGAAGCGCCCCCTCGGCAGCTGGATTGCCGAGCCTGCGGGCTAGTTCGCCCACAAAGCAGGAGAAGAGCTTCTGACATTCCGGCCAACCCGACAGCGTGGTCTGCACTGCTGAATACTGTATCTGATGAGGGTGAGCTGGCGGGTAGACTCACGGTCAGCGCCGATGACGGCAGCGATGAGGGCGGGGTCCGCCCCAGCGATCAGGCCCAGGTCGAGGAGGAGGAGCGGGGTGGTGATCATCCAGTCAACATAGCGGGCGTAGAAGAACTGCCTGCACCCAGCGATCGCAGTCCAACCCTGGCCGGAAAGCATCGCGAAGTAGGACATTGTGGCAAAGCCGCAGATGAACACATTGCAGTAGTAGTACGTCTTCTGGGTGGTAGCGCTGCCGATGCGGGTGATGAACACAACGGTCGACACCGCGAGGATGAGGAAGGCAACGGTCAGGGCGCCGACACCGGTCGATCCGACCTCCTCGATGGTGGTGCACGCGGTGGGCGCGAGCGCAGCATCTTCCAGCAGATGCCTAGCCGCCATGGCTGAAGCTTTTGGCTCTTCGGCTTTGGCACCTCCCGAGAGAAGGTTGTCTTTTACTATTAGCCAACTTTGATTTTGACTTACACACGCTCAGAGACTTTTGGGAGCGGGCCCGCCTCCTTGATGTCAAACGGACCGGGCGACCGCGAAGACCCCGGGCTCGCAAGGGCACGGGGCAAGGGGTTGCACCCTTCCTCTGTTCAGCAACGAACAGAAAATCTCGGTCCACCTTGCGAGATGAGGCGTCAAATCATCTTTGCGAGCGGACACCACCGCCTAACAGCTGCAAAGGGGACGAAAAGGCGCTGGTAGTTGGGCGACGCCAGCGGGCGGGCCGCCCCGCTTGCGCGCAGCGCGATGTCGCTTCTCTCGGGGCACCAAGCGCCTGCCTGGAAGGTGAAGCTCTTTGGTGCGCTGCGCCTCCAGGCCGGCAGTTCCAAGGTCGTCCAAACGTCGCCATGCGGCCTGCAGGAAGTCGAATATGTTTCTGGCGCCGGCGACGACGATGTGGAGGACGCCGTCGATTGGCTCGTCGATTGTGCGGTGGAGCTCGACCGCGCGGAGGACCCTGAGATGGTTCAAAAGGCGCAATTGAGACGGGTGCACGCTCGCATCGCCGCGTCATGGGTTCGCGTTGAGAAGGCTCGCATTCGCGCTGCGTACGAGAGGCTCTCGGCGGGGCAGTCCCCGAAGCTAGGCTGGGAGCATGTGCTCGTTGGTATGGCGCAGCTCAAGCTCGAGACGGGGCAGGAACACGCGCTCTCGCTGTTCCAGAGTGTTTGCGACAAGTGGCGGGAGGTTGACGCGGAGCAATTTGAGTTCATCATTCGCTTCACGGGCCCCGTCGCGGCGTTTGGCGAGGCGTTTGTGCTCGAGGTCGAGACTGCGCTGCGCGCCCTGCAGGGGCACACCAACGAGAAACCTGGACAGCGCCGGCGCCGGCGCTCTAGTTTTGCGGATCTGCGGGTGCTGAGCGAGCAGGCGTCAGACGAGGTTCGGGCGCTCGCAGCGCAACGTCTCGCCAACATCGTGCACAGCGGAGACGAGGAGCAGCAGCGCCGGCGGCAAACGCACATCGCCCGGCGCGGCGCGCTCCCGGCGCTTCTCTTTGCAGTCACGACCTCGCGGCACGCCGAGCTGCAGTTCTGGGCCTCCAAGGCCATGCTGCAGATGGTGGAGGCCAACAGCGAGGTGGCTGACGAGCTGACGGACCAGGGCGGGGTGCAGCTGCTCGCGTCCGCCTTTGGCACGTCGTCGCCCGTCGCGCCCAAGGCGCAGACCGGCTGCGTCCTCATCCTCGCCCGCGCCTTTGAGGCGTCCCAGGCCGCGCGTCGCACGCTGCTGTCCAAGCACTCGGACGTGATCGCCAAGATCACGGACATCGTGCGCCGCGCAGCGGTGGACCCGCAGGAGGCGTACAACCGCGGCTACGACAAAGCGTACCCCCCGCTCGTCGCGGCCTGCGTCGACGCCGCGGCCGTCACCTCTACTGACCCCGCGCTGCACGTGCGCCTCGCCCGCTCCGGCGTCTGCGAGGTCCTGGCGCACATAGCCGAGACGCACCCTGCGGCGGCCGCACGCCTCGTCGCCGCCGTGGCCGTGGCCAACACCGTCGGGCCGACGTGGCCGGCGTGGGCGAGCGTCGCGACGCAGGAGCACATCATCGGGGAGATTGCGGAGGCGCTGGAGCGCGGGCAGCACGCGTCCTCGGACGGCTACAAGAAGATCGCCAAGGAGTGCATGGCCGTCGCACGCCTCGCGGGCTCATCGCTCAACCAGGCGAAGCTGCGCGCGCGCGGCGTCCCGCAGATCCTCGAGACCATGCTCGGGCACGCCGAGCTCCGCGCCCGGCAGCAG
>Ga0115567_10001698_pt1 | contig 21968 bp, 18 predicted proteins | sample COGITO_mtgs_1204_2_FD_88679 | JGI IMG/M metagenome (GOLD analysis project Ga0115567, IMG submission 88679) | Pelagic marine microbial communities from North Sea - COGITO_mtgs_120412 | ecosystem: Environmental > Aquatic > Marine > Epipelagic | place: Germany:Helgoland, sampling site Kabeltonne... | reverse complement strand
TTCTGGAACGACAAGCCAGACAAGAGCAGCCCCGCAACCCGCGCCATCGAGGGCGCCAAGTGGGGTGTCCTTCGAGAGGGGTTCCAGGTTCTGCCACCTCTGGAAACCCTGCGCAGAAATAATCAGCCCCCGTGGCGACGACGGGCGCTAAACTGCTGCCCCTCCATGCCCCATCTCGCAGTCGAGTCCCTCCTCGTCGCGTCCGAGCAGCAGAGGTGTGCCGGATTCGCCGACGCGTCCCGTGACTGGGGGCTCGCGCCTCTCTTCTCCATCGCTCCGGTTCGGCAGCCGGCTGGATGGCGGATCGCAGAGGTCTTCGCACGACAACGTATCTGAGCAGAGCTCTGCGCCTCAAATGGTCTCTGTCTTAACTTGTTTTACCTTGCGGTGCACTTTTGAAAGCCAGATCAATGATCCCTTGGCCAAAAAGTACTTGTCGAGGAACCTTCGGCACTCACACTGTGGGCTGATGACTGCATGGACATCACTTTTGCAGGAGCGACGTTTTTCAGACTTTGGTGGAGACATGGTCCGAGTGGGAGAAGGGGAGATGATGGTATGTTTCTTTGTAAAATTCTGGATTAATATCGCGTAGAATTCTGTGAGTGTAGTGGTAGGCTATCTGTATCGTCTGATTTGCACTCCATGACACCGACGATTGCTGTATCAGATTTTGCCTGAAAACGAAACTTCAGAATTCGATCGCGATGGCGACGAAGTCGTCGCAATATCGGAGGAGGGGAGAGAGACTGAAGAAGGAATACATCAAGAAATTGAAGACTGCACCGACACAACAGGATTATCTCCTCCCGTTCGGGCTGTCATGACGAGTGGCAGCGCCGCGCGACCGGGCACTGAAGATGATGTGCTCTTGCTGAATGTGGAAAGACCAGCAAATCCCACATTGCCGAAAATTGGACGATCTGAAAATGCAACACCACTGGAGGACGAAGTCAGGGATACATCCGGTGTTCTCTACGAGGCTACGGCTGGCAGAGCAGGGGAGGACTGGACTGGCGGCTCAAAGCCTGTCACTCCAGCAAGATCGATTCTGTCTCGTGGCAAAGGTCCATTACTCTCGCCTTATTATGCGATCACAAGTCCTCCGGCTTCCCTTCCCCCCTGAACTCCTCTTTGCTGAACCTGATCAAATCCCAGATTCTCGCCCATCTTCAAGAGGCGTAGTACAGTTTGAAAGTGGAGTCAAGGCCGGCCCTCCAAGTGGGACAGGGTCGCCTATTCCAGCATGGCTTAAAGAAGGCTCAGCTCATGCGATTGCAAGTATGAAAGAGCAGCAAGAATGATAGGCGCTGGGGATGTACATGAAAACGTTGAATCTTCTGTGTTCAAATCTTTTCCCAGAAAAAGATTCTAACGAGATTCTGCACTCTAGCTCCTGAACAACCTCGCTTCATTTTTGCTGGAAGATTTCCGAAGTTGGGCACGGTCGCATTGGAACATGCAAATTGCTGTTAGGAAGTGGAACAGTACATGTGCCGTTGTCCACCACCGAAATAACGAGACGAAAGAGTGCGAGACAAACCGCTCACTGGACTTGTTCGTTTGATCATCGCAGAATGCAAGGAAGCAAAGCGCTGAGGAGTGATTTAACAGCGAAATCAGGACTCTGTTTGTAGCGTAATGTTGGTCATTCATTTGTCTCCACGCAGAAAATGATTCCAAGACACCCAGCCTCTTCCCGCATAAATCTGATCGGGCCGAGTTGGCACGCTTTTTCCATTTCTCTGATTTGCCCTACTCCAGTGCCAGTACTTACCGATTGAGGTGATACCTGCGGTGCGCGCTGCTGTGCGGACATCCTCAAATAAAGTCCATGCTCGATTACCGGATCCCTGAGCTCCCTCCGGGGTTACGTAAAAGTTCGGTGTCTGGTCGTTCATAACCTGCGAACCGGACATGCCTCAGGCCCGACAGCGCATCTCTCGAGTCATGCTTTTTGGTAGCGGCTGGGGTGCAGCAGAAACCTGAAGAATGTCCGGCCAGTGCGGGCGGGCAGCTTCGGAAGTTGCGCAGAAAGAGAGAGACGCAAGAACTCGGGTGAAATTCGCGTCCGCGAATGGCTGCGTGCGGTGGAGGAGCTTGCCGTCGAAAACCACGGCCTCACCCAGCCGGTAGCGATGCAACGCCTCTCCACACGCGGCCTGACCGACCCAACTCTCCTCAACAGGATCGCCGCGCCGTGCGTCACAACTGCGGCCTGAGCCCTCGCGGAAAGGCCCCTCACGTCGCACCGGACTTGACGAGGGCTTCCAGAACAGCCCGCCGACCGAATCGGGAAATTCCCACAAAGGGCACAGTGCCGTGTGCACACGCCCACGCGGAATTCCCGCAGATGCCCAGTCGGCGTGCAGCTTGGCTTCGCCGTCGAAGACGCCTCCCCGCACGACGACGAAGCATGCAGAGAGAAGCGTAACGTCTTCCTCGAGGGCTTCCGCAAGGGCCGCACCCACCTGAGCGCCAAGGGTAGCCTCGAATCGGCTGAGCGTCTCTGCCCCTCCCGCTGCAACCCAACGCATGGTGGGTGTCCAGCCAGTCGTGTACACGTCGTATGGAAACCCTTCGCGGTCCGAGATGCGGAAACCCGACGCCTCCGTCAACACAGGAACCTCCTCAGTCCATCGCCGATTCTGAAGCGCCGACGAGCGCGATACCGGGGCCACTGTTGGAGAAGCCCGGCGGAAGCCGCCCTCACCCCCACTACCCTCTTCACTCACAAGTTCCATGTACATCGCTCGAACTTCTTCCACCGCAGCAGTATCAACACGCACCACTGCAATGCCGTCCTTGGCCAATGCGCCATCGTTGATCAACCCCACGCTTTCTGCCCGCTCCGCGCATTCGCCACCCCCGCGCTGCTCCACAGTCGGGGTCACGGATCCGAAGAGCGACGCAGAGCTGCTGCGCCTAAAGCACCTTGAGGCCACCTGGCCGACGTCCGGCAAGTGCAACGTAGGAACGAGTACGAACGAGAATGCAAGATGTGCACCTAAACCAGCGGCCGCGATTCACCACGCAGACGCGCTCTGCAGGACCATGCAATGCGGCAGGGGGGCTCGCCTACCAGCCAGCACACACAGAATTCGAAGTGAGAGCATCCGCGATGTCCACCCCGGTAACCTGCTCAGTGGAGAGACGGTCCACTTTTTAGTGAAAGAGTTGTCAAGTGGTAAACGGAAGTTCCAGCCAGCGCTAAAGCGCTGGCTGGTAGACTGTCGCTGGTCTGCGCAGGGTCTGCTGCCCGCTGCCATAGGTCAAAATGCAGGCTCTGGACGCCATGCTTCAGGCCCGCAGGCACCTGCACCATCGTTTGCTCGGCGCTTCACCTCGCAGAAACATAGTTTGAGGCGGCGGTGGGCGTTGGGCAGCGGGGCGCGGTAGGATGGGAGACTACCAGCCTCTGTCAGAATCATACTATGAGCACTGGAAGGACAGGCCGTTTGAGGAAGTGAAGCAAGAGGCGGCCAAGCAGCTGCTTTCGCTCACTTCTGAGTCCCTGCAGGTATGAGCTCTCGAAAAAAAGCACTGCCAGCAATTCCGTCGCAGTGCGGCGCAGCGTTTCTCGTTAACGCGGGGTCGGCCCGCATAGGGGGAACACGGAAAGGTCATTCTGCTCCGAAACCAAGACCGTGCATATGCGTGCAAAACTCTTTGCGCGCTGGCGCGCCACGAGGTAAAGACGGAGCAGCTCAAGCGACAGCAGCTGATCGGGACGCACGAAACGGTCGAAACCCTGCTGATGAAGCTGCAGGCCCCGAGCGACCTGTTGCAGTACTGGGCGGGATTACTGATCCTGCAGATTATCCACAACAATATGCCATGCTGCGCCATCGCTGTTGATGCTGGGGCGCCGGGGATTCTCGTCAAAATGGTGCACTTGGGGGAGAAAACGCAGGAGACGCTGCAGCGAGGCGGCGACCCGTTCTCAAGCCAATCGCTCATGCGGCGACTGCCTGTGCGCGATCATGTGCTAGTTGTATGCCTACAGGCGCTGCGTGCGCTGGTGGCGGTCTACCTCGACGCGCACGCAGAACTGCGCGCTGCAGAGCGTGAAGCCGATCGGCAGGCCGCTGCGCGCGAGCTGCGGCGCGTAGCCTCACACGAGGAGGAGCACCCGCGGGGACCAATTGCATGCTGCTGCGCCATCATCCACCGCGGGCGGCAGCAGCATTATCCTGTACTGGACGCGGCGATGCGCCTGGCAGTGACGCTCACGGACAACCCCGACAACAGTAGGGCACTTATGGCGGCTGGCCTCCCACTCGCTCTGCGAGTGCATACTTCCGCCAACACCGCAGAAGGTTTGGCAGCACAAGCAACGATGGCAAAGCTCTCGGAGGTGGCTGTGCTAATGCTGCAAAAGACAGTCCGAGGACATGCTGTGCGGGTGGCACTGCGGCGTGACTCGATTGAGATGAAGAAGCTGCGCCTCGCGCGCTTCTACGCGCTTTTCAAGATGCGCGCGTACTGGAAGCGTCTGCGGGAGAATCGTGACAAAAACCAGCAGCTTAAGACGTTCATGGCGCGGCTATTTGGACGGCAGAAGCTATCGCTTGTGCAGCGAATGCTCGAAAACATGTTGATGTATGTAGAGCAGTCAGCAGTACGCGCCGACAAAGTGGTGGACATGCACGCGCGCTCCAAGGTGGCTCGCAACGTAGCATGGGATGCATGGGTTGGCCACATGGAGGGTGCGGTCGCGACGTTGAATCAGGCGGTGGAGAGGAAATGCAAGAACGTTATTGCGCTGATTACCGGCGAGACTGTGAGGCGATGTTTCGACGAGTGGCGCAATACCTCGGCGCGCGCGCGGATCTTGAAACGGCGCTGGCTACACGGTGCGCTGGATGTCGCGATGCGTGCGTGGAAAGAGTCGCTGGCAGACACACGTGCCATCTTTCAGGCCGCGGCGGCGCGCCTGAGCGGGACACTCACCATGTTGACCAACGATCTCGCCACGCACTTTTTCGCACACTGGTCAGCGCTCACGCGGCGCAACAAGGTCACGCTGGCACGGTTTCGAAATGTATGTGCTGTTTATGCGTGGGACTTGTGGTGTGATATGATGTCAGAGGCCATGGACCTGGTGGCCGAGGTCCAAGTGAAGTGCCAGAAAGTGCTTGCGCTTATGCACGCTGATGGTGTGCGCCATTCGTTCCGTGCATGGCACGTGTGGGCACACCTGCGGCGCGCAGAGCGCCGTGTGATAGTCGAGTTCAATCAAAAGTTGCTGACGGCGGCTTTCCGGGCCCTCGAAGAAGTGCATGCCGAACTGCATGCGGCCTCAGATGAGGTGAAACTGCGCTGCCGCGGGCTGATCCGCTACCTCGCCGTCGGCTGCGTCGAGGATACTTTCAGCATCTGGCGTGAAGACACGCGCAGGAATGTTCGAGCGCGAAAACGCTGGCAAAATCAGACTTTGACGCATATATGGAACGTTTGGACCAAAGAAGTGCTGCCGATGCAGCGCAAGATCGCACGTTGTCGGGTCCTGCTGGCTATGAAGGAGCAAAACTTCTTCTTTCACCTGTGGAGAGGTCTGGTGCTCGACAAGGCAGATAAAACAGCGCGCATGCAGCGCATGCTCACGAAGTGGTTCAACAGGGAAAAAGCAGAGGCCTTTGAGAAGCTGCGACAGCATGCAACTCTCGCCGTGCATCATCGCGGGCTCCTCCAGCGCATCCGGCGGACATTTGATCTGCGACATGCACGGCGAGCGATGCATGGCTGGGACGACGTGACGCGCAAGGCTGTACGACTGCGACAACTTGTGCTCCGCATCAAGCACCGCGTGCTCACCCTCTTTTTCGAAGAGCTCCAGCGACGGGTGGACGACCGTCACGTCGCTTTGCGCCAGGAGCTGTTCGCACGCTCCGAACTCGTCACCCGATTCCTCAAGCGACCTATGTTCCAAGCATGGGCACTCTGGCGGGATATAATTGCTGAGCGTAAGCGTCGGGACAAGGTGCTCGCTCGTCTGCGATTTCGCATGCAAAACACGTGCGCGGTGCTGGCGATGCACCACTGGGTTCACTTTGTTGCAGTTCGTGCGGAGGAACGGGCTGAGCTTCTGCGATGTGCGCTGGCGGACGGATACCGGCACGGTACATCCGAGGAGCTACGCGCAGCTGTTTCGGCACACCCCATCTGGCGCAAGGCGTACTCCCCCGCACTTCTCCGCGAAGCAGCTGCTGCCCTTCTAGCAGACCCGCGCGCGGGTGCATCCCGCCTGCTGCCCCGCACACATGCTCGCGCAACACGTCAGCAGCAGCGGCCACCGCCGCCATCACCATCACCACTGCGCACGGATGCAGCTGCAGCGCTCGTGGCACACGGATTGGTGTCTGTGCCGCCGGGAGACGAACAGGGCCTCGGGAGGCCCGCGTGGCACGGAGCGTCCGGAAGCGGGAGGATCCGCGGCGCAGCCTCAGACGCGAGGGGAGAAGTCTCACTCGCGGTGCTGTTAGCGCTTGCCGACCACACGAGTCCCGATGTTGCGGTATTTGCGCTGCGGGCGCTGGCGCGGGCAGCATCTTGCTGGGCGGAGAGCGGGGACTCTGTTTCAACGAACGCAGCGGTCTCAGAGGAGGAGGTACTGGAAGCTGCCGCGCTCCGCGCGGCCGATCCGCACGAAGAGGTGGCGGCTGCCGCCCGCGCCGTAATGGATGCAGCAGCGGTGTACCATTTGCCCCCGCGTCCCTCGCCGAACCTAGCTCCGCTGCACCCTCGCGCGTACTGGGCGCGGCTGACCAATCCCATGGGAACGCTCGCGCGGGTGCGCGCCGGGCTATACGTTTCCAGCGCTGCAGTGACTGGCAAACGCGCGTGCGGAGGCGACGCCGGGGCTGGGCGTGGAGGGCTCCAATCAGGGACAGCAAACAGCCTCAGCGACCTGCAGTTGGAGCTCGGCAAGGCTGGTTGGCGCGCTTGCGCGCAGGCAGGGACGATGCAGCGCTCAGGTCGAGGAGCTTTAGGCAGAGGGGGGAAAAGCCTACCAGGGGGCTTGGAGAAGAAGTTGCTCGGTATGGAGAACGGGGGGCAGCTAGGCGCACTGGCAAAGGCGCCTGAGGAGGAGCTTACGCATGTAAATGCTTTCGCGCGCGCGAATCTGGGGGCGCTGGCCGGGCAGGATGTCACCGGCAGCGGAGATGCAGCGGACGAGCGCTCCTTGAGTGGCGAGACGCCTCACGTAGAGGGAGATGAGGCGGAGAGGTCGACAGACCCGGACCAGCAGTGGTTTTGGGCGGAGGCGGTTGCGTGGGCTGATGATCAGGCGGCACGCACATCCAGCCTGGGGCGGGTGCAACGAACGGTGGAGGACTTTGCGCGGGGCATGGGGCTGGACGTTTCAAGTCGCCGCAAGCGGCGCGTCATGCGCCGCGGGATGCTGCTGCCCAGCACGAGCGGGAATGGGCAGGGTCCCCAGACCCCGCGCCTATCGGGCGGTGCACGTCTTGGCGGGGTGGCGGGGGTGGCAGGAGGACAGCGAGTCGGTGTCGAGCTCCCTGCGATCAGGCCTGGGAGCCACAGCTCTCTCTGAGAGTGCTCTCGCTCCGAGCAGGGCTCTGATTGGCAGTGGCGATGGCAGTGCGATCCATCAGTGGGGCGCCAACTGAAGTCGTTGAACCGCACCACAGATGCTCTTGACAAGTGTACAGTTATAAAATACCCATAAGAATCAGCCATTTTATGAGGTTATTCGAACGCATCTCTTTTCTTACTACATCTCTCCCTCTGGTCCGTCCTTCGCCCTCTACCACCAGAGGAGGCCCTCCTTACATCTAGCGGAAGCTCGTGCGCGGGCCCGGCATGGGGCTCTTGGCCCCGCTGCCTCTGAAAACACACGATAATTTCTCTCTTTTCTATGATGTAGTTCAGACTGTTGAGCAAACAGCGTTGACTAGGTCTGATCTAGCCTTCTCCTTCTCAAAGTCGAAGAAAATCCCTCCCTGCCGCGCTGATCCTGTTCCCGACACGAAGCTTGCGGCGCCGGTCGATTTCCTCACGGTGATTCGGATTCAATCTATAGGTGTTTGCACAGGCTCCCTCGGCTGTCAGGGTTGCGCGCTGCTGCCTCTGGCGTGGCGGCCTAGGAGGTAGGCGTTGGTAGCAGCGAGATGCGCCACCTCGCGATCGCCTTCCTCTCGCGCGGCCTGCACTGCCCACTCCTCGAGAGAGGGCACCGCGTCGGCAAGATGGGCCTCGAAAAGGTGCGTCGGGAACGCCGCCAGAACCTGAAGCGCCGCGTACTGCAAGTGTCCAAAGACTCAGCACCGATCAGTACCCCCATCGCTGTCTCCACGCGCCATCGCAACGCGGCGCGCTTGCATTAAGGGGCAATGCACTTTGGTGACAGGCGGGGTGAAGTGCGGGCTTGAGAAGTGGGCGCGCACGTTGGCGGAGCGACGGACGAAGGGCTGCTCGTGGAAGCGCACAGCAGGCGGCGCGACTGCCTCAAGTAGCGCCTTTCCCAGCAGCGGCAAACCAGGACTCGCTGACCCCGCACACCGCACGATGACCTGTCGGAGCGCCGCAAGCGTTCAGCTCGCGCGCGCTTGGCTCCCAGGGGCTAGGGTGCCGTCGCGTCAGTACAAGGAGAAGTAGCATGCTAAATATGTTTTTTGCTGGCTGGAATGGGGCACAAAGCCGTACGGACCCCGAGGGTGATGAGAAGCTTGCCCAAGAAGAGAAAATCGGGGCCCAAGAGGCGGGCAGCAGAGGCGCTTGTCCATCCGCTGAGCAACGGAAAGAAGACCTGCCCTGCGAGTGGTGCGAAGGCGTTTGGTTTCGCCTCTTGCTGCTGCAGCCTAGACTTGTAGCTCCATCGCCGCGTCTTGCCAGCTGCACCTGTGAGCCTTTTGCGCTCCTCTTCTCGGGCCTTCAAGGCGGCGTAGCGGATAGGCCTGCCGCGGGAGAGGTGTGCGTCGCGGAAGTCCTCGGGCGCGTCAACGATATCCTCTCCCGCAACTCGCGCTGCTGCGTGGCTCAAGACCTCAAGCGCATCGAGACGGTGCGCGAGCGTCGTCTGCGAATTCCAGGCGTCGGTAGCGAGGCGGGCCGCGACGCCAGGGAGATCGGCGCAAGCGCACCCAAGGAGGGAGCGGAAACGGCGGCCCTCGAAGTCATGCATTGCTATGCGATCTTCCAGACGAAGAAGTCCCGCTGCAAGATCAGGGCAGACGAGCTTCGGCATCTCCTGCCTGCGTCCAACGAGTGCTGGGATGGCAAACAGCGCTGCCTCCACTTCGTCTGCGTTCGACGACCGCACGAACTTGGTGCACATGCGCAGCGACGTAGGGAGCGCAATGCGTTCTTTGCCGATCCGCTCGGCCGCCCTGCAGCGCAGAATGGTCAGAGCACACAGTCAAGGAGGATAAACGGCAACCAGACAGATGGCATCTAAGGCACAATACCCCTGCGCGTTGGCGCCCTCCTCTTCGTCATCGCTGGAACTGTCCCGATCCATCGGCACCTAGTTTGCGCACAGGGCAGACTGCGCTTTAAGCTTAGCTGCAAGGGGGCTTGTCTCGGCGCGCACGACACGAATGGATACAATGCGCATCGCTCGACCACTGGCCGCACCCAAGCGGCAGCACATGCCAGTCACGCGACGGAGCGGCGCGCTGCGGGCCGGGCCCGCACCAGGCCGTCGTCTTCGCTCTCGTCGCTGGAGCTGGCTGCCTTCCCGTCCTGCGCAGCCAATCGGTCCGCCCATGCCGCCACAGGGTCCATGGCACGCCATCTCGCAAGCAGCTCGCCGTCGCTGCCCTCGCTCTCGCTCGCTCGGTCCTCTCGATCGCTCTCAGAGCTCTCGTCGCTCCACTGCACATCTTCGTCAGGGTCCACCCCGGCCCCGAACTTGCCGCGTCCCCGGCCCCGACGCGGCCCCGCTGCCGCACCTCCCCCCCCTTCGCCTGCGGCCTTCTCGGGCGATGGAGGCGCAGCTGCAGCGGGCGCAGGTGTGGTGGCAGGCGCAGGCTGGTCTGGCGCGCCCGCCTCGGTGTCGGCGCCGGCGCTTCCCTGGCAGTCGCTGTCGCTAGCCGTCACATCTTCCTCTTCAAACTCCAGCGGCTCCTCGGGCCTGACCACCATCTTTGCTCGACGCCCCAGCAACGCCAAGCCTCAGACTCACCCGCGATTTCGCGCTATCGCTGGCCGGGCCAAACAGCGAGGGTTCTGTGCGTGTTGGTAGGGGCGGGGCAGGCACCGAGAAGACCTCGGCGGTGCGTGTAGCGCGCACTCGCGCGTCGGGCACGGGGCTGTGCAGGCGAGCCTGGATTGCCTTGGAGACGGGAGGGACAAGGCCCGAGGCGTCAAACTCAGCGGGATTTCCGACGTGCAATAGCAGCTTGTTGAGCAGCCACGTCACCTGAGCAGCCGGATGACCTTCAGCAAGTCCACAGAGAGGCCGCATTCCATTCGCACTTTTCATGGTCAGTAGAATGGACTTGATTGGCACTTGGTTCTGTTGCGCGTGGCCTCCGCGTGAGATAAAGAAATCGTCGCCCCACACATCCGCCAGCCGCATGAGGCCCTGCACCAGCGGCCGCGAACGGAGCCCAGCTTCCCCGGCTTTACGCGCGCGCGCCCAGTGCAGATCGAGCGCAAGCAGCGCCACGAATACCGCACGCCGTGGAGCACGTCCGAGGTATGTTCGTCCCACAAGCAGCCTGCGTCGAAACGCGATGCAGGTGCCTTCAGATCGGGTGTCGCCTCGCGCCGCAGCAGCTGGCCGCGGGGGAATAACGAGGGCAGCACTTATCGGTGAGCAGACTGGATGCGTGGACAGCGGAATGCGCGGCTGGCGCAGCAATGCGCGCCATCATCCATTGCGCGCCTGCCTGGTGCTTCGCCATGGCTACAAACAATGGTTCCAGCGCGTCTGGCGGCATCCTCGCAAGTACCCTGCAGGCCATGTCCCGACATGTCAAGGTCGAGGGCCTTGGCACCCACCGCCCATGGCATGCAGCGAAGCTGCGCGCACGTGTAGCGCGTCCTGAAGGGTGCTGGCCTCACACGAATAGGGGCACACACCGCGCAGCAAGATGCGCACCCTTCCCCGGGCTCGCTCCGTCGGGCGAGGCAAACTGCCGCTCTGCGTCGCGGGCCGCGAGGTATCGATAGGCAGCACGCTGACTCGTCCGAAGGGAGCAAAGATTCATGTCAGCGCCAGAACTTTGGGATGATATCCATCTGTGTGGTGTGGCCTGCGCACTCATGGGTTGCCGGGCGGCTCAATTTTGATCGTACCTTGATGCCCGCTTTCGGCTGCGTGCGTGCTGGCCGCACTGCCACGTTCGCACCTGGTCTGAGCTCGTTCCAGAAAGCATCCGCAACTATCGCGGCATACCCCGCACGGCAGCAGCGACCAAGCAGCAGCGCTGCAGCCCCGTCCACTCGCTTGTCGGGCTCCGCCTGCTCTCCGGACTGCTGATGCTGACGCCTCTCGCCGCACGCCTCCGCCACCAGCTGCGCCGAAACCGTCAGAAAGAAGGTTGAGGGCGCGAAAAAAGCCGGAATCCTATGTGCACGCAACGATACTTCAGTGGCGGTCAGCGTGTAGCGCGCGCCGCGCAGCTTTCGCAGCGCCAAGTAGCGCCCATCGACGGAAAGGGTGAACGGCAGGCGGTCGGGAAGAACCGGCCGTCGAGGCGATTGGAAATTCGGTCTGGGAGTGAGGCCAGCATCTGTGCAGCTGATGCCGCACTGCCCTCTTCGCCTTGAAAGATCGAGTCGAGTACATCACTGGCGTTTAGAAGTGCACGGATGCCACCGCCTCGAAACCAATCTTGCGTGAGTCCAGCAAGGTGCTTCACCACGAAAGCATCGCTGCTGTTTGAAATTCCACCGCCCAGCGCCAGAAGGACAGCGACAACACCCTCAGAATATTGAAAGGGAAAGAAGACGTTGAAGGCTGTACGGCGTTGCTCTTCTGAGAGCAGCGCGAGCCATTCTCTGCCCACCACATCGATCAGGCGAAGCGCAAAACCAAGATACCTGCAGTACGGCCCGTGCCTTGGTGAGCCCTTCTTGTTCCAAGCAACCGGCAAGTCACAAATGGGCCTCAAACCGAAGCTTCATGCACCTTCGATGGGCGAAAAAATCTCTTCGTGCTGATGCTCTGCGATCTTCATCCTCCTGCTCTTCCGACTGCGAAACTGTTTTCGCGTCTCCTGCCTTGCGATGGGTGGATAGCCCCGCCTTTTGTGCGACTTCTACGAGACTATCGACTAGCGCGAGAGCGCCACCTTCTGCAACCCCATTAAAAATGTCAGTGTCGCCTGCTGCCTGCGAAACTAGCCAAACAATGGGGGCAGAAGCTAGATCGACTGAGTGCACCACTTCGCTTCTAAACCCCGGATACGAACACCCTACCATCGCTCAAGGCACAGGGCCGATCATCGCATGGGTGCGGTCAATGCCTTTGGCGCGAAGATTGCACTCATCAATGGTCGCCGCAGTGATCCTCCTTTCGGCGGACTCCATTCCTTGAGGCGCTTGGACAATTTGACTTGGAGCCATTTTCCCATGCGGATTAGTCAATAGTGCTGGTCAGTCACGTTACAGCCTAATCGCTTGCTGTGACTGTGCATCGGGTGCCGCTCTGGGAGGCGAGGGCAGAGCTTTTCAGCGGTATGTGCATTCTCGAGACGGCAATTTCCACGGGTGTACAGATGAAGTAGAGCCAGCAATTGGCATAGCATGAATACGAGATGGAAAACTGATTTGTAAAGACTTGGCTGAACTTTTCACAGGTCGCGGTCTGGTACCGGACCGCTGAACGGTGGAGCACGATGGAGGATGGATTTGAACTGATGCCCGGGGAGGTGATCAATCTCAAGCTCGAACGTGTCGGTGTTTTCTACGGGTCTACCTGCGGGCTAGAACCACAGGTACCAACAGTTCGTGGAGACCATGTATCCGGGTCGCAGCCGGAGCGCAGAGTAGCTTCACCCAGTACCGAGCGACAGTGTGCCGCACATGTATACCGCAGCGTTTAGCTCTGTGGTTGAGAGCTCTCCCATTCATCACGCCGTGACAATTACTCAGCAGAGAGTCTGCGCCGCTGAATGGTTTTGGTGTGTTGAGCTTGAGCGCAAGGCAGTGGCATGGGAAGCTGCGCTTCCCCCGCTGGCTTCACAGGCCCGCGTATTAGCCCGGAAGACGAAAGGATCTTGCATCGAAGGCGCCCAAAACATCAACCTGATGTTTCGGTCTATTCTGATCGCAGCAGAGCAGCAGATCCTGAACAGTGGAGGCGGGGATGGCTTTGCAGGGCGGGCATGGGTCGCTGCTTGTCACCAACTATCAGATGTCCTTTAATTGGGGAGGCAAGAAACCGATCAATGTTCCACACCTGACCGTGGCTAAGGTACGGCAAAATTTTGTGTCTCCGCCAAGCAGCGCCTGCCAAGTCTCGTGGAAACCTGCGTCATCCACCGCCCTGTGATATGGGATGGGGCACGGGCAGGTCACAAAGCGGGACCGCGCGACGGACAAGCGGGCGGAGGACTGGGACGAGAGCAGTGGAAGCGCAGCAAATCCGCTGACACACAAAATAGGGATGGTGCAATTGGAACGGCGTGACACAACAGCCATGACGGTGATAATATTTGCGGCGTCAACTCTCATCGACGACGTTAACGACGAGCTGTACCCCAATCCAACCAGACAGGTGCCCGTACGCTAGCATCCCGCAACCTGTGTCTCTTGAATCAACATATGCTTGTGAGGAACGATGCGACTGTGAGTGCAGGGGCTGACCGGGTTGGGTGGTGCTGCGATCAGTGTGCCAAGCTGTTCGACTGCCTTATGTCGTACGTCTTCCCACGCTCTCTTACGAAGGTCTGATAGACCCCAGGGGTGCCGGAGCGGCTCTTTTGTTGGTGTGGTCTTTCAAACCATGCGTCGATTTCATTCATGTCCTACAATAGTCGAGCAGCCCTGTGCTCACTGACCGACGAGCACACTGCTCACGCAGGTGTTTGCGTTTTCCAACCGTCTGGAAGTCACAGCCGAGAACGACGGCTGGCGAGTTTACAACCCGGAAGAAGAATTTTCTCGACAGGGAGTACTCTCTGCGGGCAGTGGGTGGCGGATTTCACATGTCAATCATGAGTACAGCGCCTGTGAGTCGTACCCACGCAAAGTCGGAGTCCCCGCTGGTATCCGCGACTGGGAGATCAAGAAGGCCCTGGAATTCCGCGCGAACGGCCGCTTTCCGATCATGGTGTGGAAAAATCCTCGTGGCGACAGGTTCCTGCCCCACCGTGTGAACCATCTCTCATCATGCTGCTACTTGGCTGCCCGTCTGAGTGCTTCCACGTGTGAGCCGTGTTCTCAGCAATCTAGCCGATGTAACGCGGCGGGATGCTACCGTTTTCAGTGTGATCTGTCGCTCAGCGCAACCGCTTCCGGGACTCTTCCGGATGCGGAATAAGGAAGATGAGCGCCTTGTCACACTCATCCGTGCGGCGAATCCGTCGCCTGCCCCGCTCTATATCATCGATGCGCGCCCGCACACGAATGCACAGGCAAACACGGTTTTCCGGGCCGCTGGCTACGAGCGTGGTTCGTACGAGAATTGTGAGATCATTTTCCTTGGGATGGAGAACATTCATAATGTACGCAAGTCATATGTTCGTCTGCGCGAGCTCTGTTCGGCGCCTGCGGACGACGACGAGCGCTGGCTCCATAACATTTCGGAGACGTACTGGCTTCAGCACCTCTCGAAGCTGCTTCAGGGTGGGCGGCGCATCGCGGAGCTCGTGATGCTGGAACGGGCGTCAGTGCTGATCCACTGCTCTGATGGCTGGGACCGTACACCACAGATTTCGGCGCTCGCACAGCTCATGGTTGACCCGTATTATCGCACGATACGTGGTTTCGCAGTCCTGGTGGAGAAGGAGTGGTGCTCAATGGGACACAAATTTTCCTTGCGCTACGCGCACGGCGGATCCTCGGACAAGCAAGAGGCTGCGCCTGTTCTGGCCCAGTGGGCAGACGGTATCTGGCAAATGATGCGCCAGTTTCCGACGGCCTTCGAATTTTCTGAGGCTCTTCTTCTCGAACTCATCGACATGGCATACGTCTGCAAGTTTGGCTCATTTCTCTTCAACTCTGAGTCTGAGCGTCGTCGCGCGGGTGTTCACAAGCGTACAGTCTCATTCTGGTCGCATGTACTGACCAACTTGGACAAGTACACCAACGCCCACTATATCAAGTACCCGGGACTGATCTTCCCTGAGACCAACGTGCGGCGTCTCTGGCTGTGGGAAGGTCTATTCTTTCGCGACTGCACGTCGCTCCCACCGCCACAGGATCGCTGCCCAGCACTTTCGCTCGGAAACGAGGCCACGACGAGCAAGGCGCATATATCAGCGTTGGAAGCAGAGGTGCGGGAGCTCAAGCTACGTAATGCTGAGCTGCTCGCGCGGTGTACGGAGGGATCCAGCGGAATGGCCCTCAGTGACAACGTCTCACACGATGCAGCAGATGGTCAGGTGCATACAGCAGGTAATTGTACTGAAGTTGCGCATGCCGATGAAGGGGAGAGGGAGGTAGGAGTGGGTGCGGAGGTTTCCCGAGAGATGAAGGGACTCGATGGGCCGCGGAGGGATAAGGGCGCGGGAGCGTCAGGCGGAGAGGGTGAAAGCCTGGGCGAAGAGGGTGGTAGAAACGGGAGGGTGAAGGGGCAGGGGAGCGGGGCGCGGGAAAATTGGGAACTTGGAGGACCTGGTGAGAGCGGCTCAGGGTCGGAGGACAGCGCCGCTGGTTCAACCACGGACGGGGGCACTACCGAGACTTACGAGGTTTGGCTGAAGTCCGGAGGGGGTGGAGAGAATCCCCTGCAACAGCCATTCGGGTCGAAGCCGGCGCAGGTGCGAGCCTCGGATGGGAGTGGGAGCGACTCCGGGCGGAGACGGCGCCGCGGGGCGCGGGAAGATGGCGGGATATTTGGGGTGCCGCTCGAGGCGCCTCTCGACGAGACGTCTGCCAAGTCTCTACCCATAGCCCTGTCTCGCTTTCGTGCCATCGCCCTTCTGTCTCGCTCCTTTTTCTGCGCTCACGCCTGAAATCTGACAGACCTGTCTCTCTCTTCCTGTGTATAGGTGGATTCCCGACCAGGGAGTCACACAGTGTCTCGGGTGCAACAAGTGAGACCACCCAAACCCCATCCTTGCCCAGCTCTTATTGTCAGCGACATGTACGACATTTAGACGCCTTGTGTACCCGGGGCAGGTCGTTTGATATGTTCAATCGCCGGCATCACTGTCGTTGCTGCGGTCGTATTTTCTGTGACAAATGCTCCTCGTTCCGTTCTCGCATTTCCCGCATGCAAATTGAGCAGGAAGTACGCGTTTGTGCTCGCTGCTTCAAGAATCTTCAAGCTATGGAGGTAGAGTAGCCACGCTCACAGAGCTTAGCAGCGAGATCGATCCAGATCATCTCAGAAGGAATCAAATTTCTCCAACCCAGCGTCTTCAGCCGCGCGCAAGTAGTGCCCTGATGAGGTAAAGTTTGGCGCTCGCTGCACGGGCGCTGCCCAGCACTTGTTGCTGGTGGAAGGCGTGAAACAGCACAAGGTAGTGGCGCTCTGCACCAAACACACGTCGACTGTTCTCTGTAAAGGACAGAACGTACTAGAGGTCCCAATCTAACACCAACTAGCGTGACGGACACGTGGCCAGCGCCCGGGTCCTGCCAGCGGCAAGCTGTGCAGCGTGGAAGCAGGTTGGCTTAAGACAAGGACGAGATAGCAGACAGTTTCTGAGTTGCGAACCAGTTTGTATCAAACAGTGGACACGACTCGAGGAATCCGCATCTGAAGGTGAATTTCGACCGAAAATTTTGGAGTTCGGCCTGTTCCCCCTATTCCTTGACAAAAGGAACACGTCTCTTGACGCAGTGCCCATACAGCTGTTGTGACAATGTTCAACATCCTCGCGCACTTCACCAAGAAGCCTCTCTCCAAGGCCGGCACGAACAAGCCGACCGCTGAGCACAAGAAGGGCAAGGATGGGAGGGCCAAGAAGTAAACGAGGCAGGGAGCTCTGCTCGATGGGCATCATGGATTTACTGGGTGCTGGCTGCTTCGATCACAGTCTCGTTGTGCTAAGGCGGTCTGCTCTCATAGCGCTGCTCGGTTGATCATACAGGGCTCTTCTGAATGTTCCACATGAGCATTTGCTCGATTTGCAAACGAGCTGGGAATCATCGCACAGCAAAGCGTGATGATTTTCCCTCGGTAGCCGCGAAGCAGCGAGCATGATACCACCTTTCCCTCGCACAGACTTCATGGTCTTCAGTATTCAAAGACCACCCCCGTTCACAATGTACAAGCTCCTCTACACTTCTCCAAATACCCTACTTTCATCATACACACACCTCGATGTCCTCCTCTGGTTCAATGTCCTTGGACGCAGCGCTGCCGCGGCCTGTGAGCCATGCTAATGTTTTTGCCGACGGCGCGGGTTGTGCGCGGCGGTGGATTTTGCGAGAGATGGGAGGCACTCGCTTTTTGCGGGCAGCCTTGCTCTCCCGAGCCTGCTCTTGCCGCTTCCCAAGCCACAACCCAAAGAGTCAACAGAGCTTCAGAGATGCAGAGCACATCCCTCAATGCAGCGCGAGCACCAGTGCAGGGTGCGATGAGTGGGGCGGGCTAGTACGCGATTTTCTATGACGCCAATGATCAAATCGGTGTCCTCCTCGAGTGCCTGCATATACCGAAAAATCACGCTGTCGGCCATCAGAGCTTGTCGGGGGCACACCATTTTGAGAAACGAAAAAGTCCATCTGTGGGAGTAGCACCTCCATACGTTGCTCCAGTGCACGCTTCTTGTCCTCTGCAGATCGAAAAATTGGCTGTCTCGCCCGCCCATCGCTGTCTCCGTCACCCACATCTTGTTGGTCGGCGTCTTGCAAGGTTTCCGCATCTACGCCGGACCCGGCGTCCTGACCAGTGCCGTTAAGCTGAAGTCGTCGAGTTCTCTCCAGATGCAAGAGTTTGAGCTCCTCACGGCGTTTACGAACGTGTCGTGTGGCCAAAAGAGCTGCGGGAAGTAGCAGGCAGACAGCGGCACCGCCCCCAATTCCACCGATCACATCTACCCGGAGCTGGCAGCCAGCAGACCCCTGCCACACACCAAAAAAGCTTCATCCTGTAAGCACCTTCTCTCTTCACCGATAGAAGCCTCGAACCTCGCGTGCGGGGTGCTAAGGCCTCTGCAGGGCCTGATGGGCGGTGTTGGGTCGGTCGGATGTGCGGACCGGTTCAGCGACGTGAGCGGTTGGACATGGGAGGCAGCTGGCGAGTGATTCGGCAGAGATGTCTTCCCGGAAGGTGTCGCGCGGGCAGCGCGTAGGGCGCCCAGAAAATCCAGGGCAGTAGTCACTGCCGCCATAAGTTGCGCTGATTAAGCCACCAGGGGGCGGCCGCTGAATTGAATTGAAAAGGGCCTGGGTTTCAGCATCAAGAAGGAGTGGCAGCAGGTCTACCCGGGTGGACAACGTGTGATGTTGAAAAATCCGTCGCTGCCAAGGCGAGGACATGCAGCCGCGCAGTCGCAGTAGAATCCTCGTGGACAGACCTCGCACACCTGTCGGAGCTGTTCGCTCAGGCCTAGCGGACCTTCAACCGCCACTAAGCACCTGGGCTTGACGGGCACGCTGGTTACTGTGCATCACCTCTGAAATGCATGACTGGCCGAAGCAGGTCAGGTAGGTCCCACACGGGCAAGGAGGCACCTGCCCCAGAACAGGAATCAAGCAGTCGAACACATTGGACATGCACCGGGAAGATGGATCCGTTCTCGGATGCAATGGAGCTGCATAAGGTGCGAGCTTACCGAACAGCATTTGGAGCCGGTTGCACAACCCAATTCGTCACTGTAGGTAATGTTCTCTCCATCACACATGTTGGCAGCTGTAGCCACCAGCATGATTCTTAGCAGTGCGGACTTGCCTTTAGACTCCATGCGTGATCCTGCCATTTGGGATTTCCGATCTCAGGCTGTATCCCCTTTCGGAGCCCAGTAGCCTGCCCCTCCTCTAAACCCCGCAAGCCCCCAAATTCTCCACTGTCTGAAGAAGTGGATTGAAGGGCCCGCCTCAGAACCTTGAGCTGTTTCCGCTTACGCCTTACTTACACATCGAACTGTTCGACAATCTGCTCGGCGGTTCTGGGGTCCTGTGAGGCTTCTGTTTAGTGTCCAGCTGGATACCTGCGAACCATCGCAAGCCGGTGAATCCTACGCTTCCAAAAGAACAATTGTGCACGTTGCGCGACCTCAACGCACAAGACATCTCGACCAGACCAAAAGATGCCTTTTAGGTGGTGCCTCCGGGTGCTGCTGCTGGTAGCTTTTGTGACAGCCGCCAGCGCATTTACGACTCCATTTTTACGGGGATTTGGATCGCAATCGTTGGGTCCCGCTGCGCCCTTCTCTCGCCCTGCTGTCGGGCTGGCAAAGTTGCGAGCCGAGGTAGATGGTCAGAGTATGGATGCTGAAAGCGAGTTGGAGCGGCTCAAGCAGCGGGCTGCAGCTGCACTTAAGGCGGCGGAAGAGGCTGAAAAGCGGTACGACTCCGCTGAGACCGAGAAGCAGTTAGGCCCTGGAGCACTGCACATGAGAGTGGGCCTCTGCGAATCCATCTACCCAGACACGTCTGTCCACGAGAAATCCGTTTGTACTTGGACATGACGTTTTTCGTCCTTGTGAAACAGGGCGGAAGAGCTCAAACGCTCCCCAGCGAACGAGCTTGCGGCCGTGGCGAAGAAGTTCGCTGAACAAAAGAAGAGGAAAGAGGTGAGCAATTGTCTTGCCAGCCGCCGGGTTTTGCCAGCGGCGCACACATGCTCCGAATCTCACAGGGCAGGGCCGGTTGATGCAGCTGGAACGTGAGGCGGAGAAGCGGGCGGAAGAAGCAGCGTTGTTTGCGACACAGGCCGATCAAGCTGAGAGACAGCGAGGCACAACGACTCTGGCTCAAAAGTTTTCCGACAAGTCGCGCGATGCCATTCTGAGAGCCGATGAGGTGACTTTCAAATTTCAATCTTGCTGCCATGCTCCCTTCGCCGGTGTATCCGGCTTATGGTCGCTGATATCTACCCATTGTGAGGCAGGCACAATTGCGGGCAGATGCAATCGGGCGGCCGAGTATTGAGGATAGCACGGGTACAGAGGCGAGGGCGGGAGGAGCACCTAGCTTCCAGGAGGCCGTGGATGCACTGCGTGGAGTGCAGCTTATCCCTGAGGCGGGCACGCGAACGGCTATCCAAAAGACCACCGGCGCGCTAGACGATCTCAAGCAGCTGCGGCGGCTCGTCGCGTGGGACTCACTTGATGCCTCGCTTGGTGCGCGCGGCTTTCGGGGGGCCTCAAGTCTGGAGCAGCTTCTGCGCGCCAGTGGAGTGCAGGATGGGGAGGTCGACCGTTTTCTTGGTGTAAACGGGTTCAAGGCACTGTCGGTGAAAAATGGATTCTCGGCTACGCTTATGCTTCTCGGTGGCCTCGGCCTCATCTACGCCTCATTCCTGGGCGGCTCCGGTGCGCTGCCCAAGGACCAAGCTGCAGCTTCGGCGCTCACTACGGCAGGGTACGGTGCGTTGGTGATCAACGTAGCGCTTGGTCTCTTCTCTCAGCAGAGCAACGACTGGCTTGCGACGCAACTGCATCGCCTCGATTATGATCGCTACGCAGAGCGCGCGCTGGTCTGCGAGGCTGCGCATCTCCTGGTCGCATGGCTGTGCGGAACTCCGCTGCAGGAGTACCGTCGCGAACATGCTGGGTATCCAGTGCGCGAGCGTCCAACAGGGCGTGCGCAGATCTACTCGTCGCGCCGCGGGGACCCGGAGGTGGCGCCCCGTATGCGGCCTTTCGGACTGCCGCCTTGGGCGTCGCTTGAGCGGCCGGTGGTGGGTGATGGCCTGCTCGACAGTCTGAACGCAGAGCCCGTGCGGAACGGCTACACCCAAAAGGAGATCGACCACCTCTCTCTCATTCTTCTCGCGGGACCTGTTGCCGAGTTTCTCTACTTCGGCGAGTCAACAAATGGTGCGCCGTGCTACCAGCAACTGGATACTTGCATGCTTATGGCGCAAACGTCCATGTCCGGCGAGGCAATGCAAGGGCAGGCGCGTTGGGCTCTGATCAAGCTGCTTGAACTTCTCAAGCAAAACAAGGGTCGTCTGACTGCGGCTGTGGACGCGATACGTCGGGAGGCAACACTCCTTGAGGTTCTCGCCGCCATCGAGGCAGCTCCGGACGGGCCTTAAGCTTGGGGGAGGACTCGTGCACAGCCCTTGATCGTGCTACTCGCCATAGATAGAGGAGAAAAGAGAGACACAGCGAATGATTGAGTGAGCTAGAAGTCAAGGATGGTGTTCCTTTGAGTGAACAGAAAACGCGTGTGTCATTCGAGACAAAAAGAGTCTCGATTTGCTTTCCACGCAAGCGGTACAGAGACTTCCGAGCAACTTTAGCAGGAGCCCCAGCCACGGATCGGTGACCAGGGCAGTATGAGGAGTGGACAGAGCAGCTTCCGCTGCGAGTACCGACTGCTGAGGTTTTGCTTCGCGTGCTGCCGGATGCAGTCACACTCGGTACTAACTTGCGGCGCAACTTTCTACCCAAAACAAGAGAAAGCAACAATCCGCTCTGGGATTCTAGGATTCTACAGTGCGAGAAGGACCAAACTTGCTGAGTGACTTAGCGCGAAACAAGAATCGCTGCCTGGGATTGCGGAAGAAAAGCAGTGCAGGCACTCTTGCCCGCCAGACATTTTACAGCAGTGAACGTGCTGGTCCTCTTGCTTGTCGCCAAGGCAAGGCCGCGTCACCAAAGCAGCGTGGTCTCTCTCTCGCTCTCTCTCTCTCTCTCTCTCTCTCTCTCTCTCTCTCTCTCTCTCACACACACACACACACACACACACACACACACACACACACA
>Ga0115567_10001697_pt1 | contig 21976 bp, 19 predicted proteins | sample COGITO_mtgs_1204_2_FD_88679 | JGI IMG/M metagenome (GOLD analysis project Ga0115567, IMG submission 88679) | Pelagic marine microbial communities from North Sea - COGITO_mtgs_120412 | ecosystem: Environmental > Aquatic > Marine > Epipelagic | place: Germany:Helgoland, sampling site Kabeltonne... | reverse complement strand
CGCCACAGCCTGCTCCGCGAGGAGTTTACCCATCAGGCCGCTGCTGTGGTTGGTGATGTAGCGCACCGCATCGATCGGCTCGCGGGTCGGGCCGGACAAGATCAAGACTCGCTTGCCAGCGAGCACCCGGTCCTCGGTCGCTAGGACCGCTTCTACGATACTCGCGGGATCGACCATGCGGCCTGCTCCCAGCACTCCGCAGGCCAGGTGTCCGTTATCCGGGCCCAGTTGCTGCCAGCCTCGTTCACGAAGCAAGGCCGCGTTCTTCTGCACGACATCCTGCTCCCACATGCGCGCGTTCATCGCCGGGCAAAAGAATCGCCGGGCAGATTTTGGCAGCGAGATCGCCGAGCAGGTCACCACGTTGTCGGCGATTCCGGTCGCGATCTTCGCAATCGTGTTGGCTGTGGCCGGTGCGAGCACAAAGGCGTCTGCCCCCATCGCCGGGTACAGGTGGGGGTAATGCGCCTTTAGGTCATCCGTGCGTGCATCGCCGAACATCTCAGTCAGAACCCCTGCGCCTGAGACGGCCGCGAACGTAGTCGGCTGAACAAAAGCCTGTGCACTGGGGGTCATCGCAACGCGGACATCGCATCCCCGCTGCCGCAGCGTACTCGAGACGTCCACCATTTTGTACGCCGCGATACCACCCGTGATTCCTAGTAGAATCTGCATGATTCTTCTCGGTTCAGCAGCAGCCGCAAGATGGCCTACAGCCACCGCCGCCGGCGCTAGGTGATGGCGGTGGTGCAGCCCCGCCCTTGACCATTAGGTTGCCGCCGCTCAACTTGCGTCGTACGGGAGCATCGGGCGGCGTCGAGCCCAGAGGCTGCTCTGCGCGCGCGCACAGCTGGCCCCAAGTCTCCAGCGATTCCATCATTCCGTGGCGCACTTCCACAACCTCGCCCGTCGCTGGGCACTCATAGTCGTATGTGGGCATCTCTATCTCCTTGCAGGCGTTCGCTTGCGTTTTTGTTTTCTAGCAGCTTGTGGGACTTAGGGGATCGTAGCGAGAAATCGAGCAATCGAGCGCCAGAATTGGCCCGTTGAAGGGCGTATATGGGCCATATACAACCGAAACGGGCTAGGAGATGGTGTCGACTGCTCGATTTTGCAGCAGATTCAGCTAAGCCCGCTAGGCCGCTAGGAACGGTACTACCGGGCGCGTAATCAGCGTATGTCGCCACAGCCATCTTGTCAGTACGCGATCTTGAGCTATCGTGTAGTAGTTTTCTCTTTAACTTTTGCGTAGGAACTAGGTATGCCTTCCAATGACCGTCCAGACTGGTACACGATTAAAGACGCCGCCGCCTATCTGGAAATCGGCGAGCCGACGCTGTATCGCTGGATGCGAGAGAAGAAAATCACCTTTCGCAAAGTAGGCGACTCTACCCGCTTCCTCCAAGAAGATCTCGACGCCATGGTTCGCGTGTTTCCAAGCGAGCGCGATGCCCAGACCGCGTTGCATCTTTGCCCCTACTGCAATCACGACGGAATCGTTGACGGTGGTGTGCAAAGCACCGGAAAAATCTACTTCCGTCCGAGGGAGACGAAGTTCTGGACGTTTCGAGACGGGAACGTAGAAATGTCCGCCAAAATGTGCCCCCAATGCGGCGGCGTCTGCCTGGTTGGAGACACCCACAAGCTAAAAGCACTGCGGAAAGAGAAGAGCGAAAAATAGCCTAACTGTGTTTCTCTGTCCGGCTCTGGTTGCACGCCCGGCGCGCTCCTGTAGAAATTGAGGCTTTTCAGCCGTCGGGGATTCTTACTTTGCCCACCATTGCCGCGACCAACATCCAAAGCAGCCGCTTCACCCTAGAGGCGGCCTACGCCGTGCATTTCCTGCGCGGCGCCTTTGACGACTATGCCTGGCTTCCGGACGAAATGGTACCCGCACGGATCGCTGTGGTAATCGATGAGAATGTTGCGGTGGCGCACCCCGGGCTCTTCGATCGTATTCGTCGTTGGGCCGCTCGCCATGCGCCGGCACTCCAGCTCATCGACATTCGCACCATCGCTGGCGGCGAGGCAGCCAAAGCCGGATGGCCAGTGATCGAGGACCTTGGTGGCTGGATTCGGGACCACAAGCTCTGTCGCCATTCCTATCTGATCGCCATTGGGGGCGGTGCCGTGCTGGACGCCGTTGGCTTTGTCGCTGCCACCGCCCATCGCGGACTCCGCCTGGTGCGCATGCCTACCACCGTCCTGTCCATGAACGATTCCGGGGTCGGTGTGAAGAATGGCATAAATGGCTTCGGCACCAAGAATTTCTGGGGCGCCTTCAAAGTCCCGGATCTAGTCGTCTGTGACTATGATTTCCTGCCTACGCTTGATCAGCGCACCTGGGTAAGTGGCCTCGCCGAGGCATTCAAAGTGGGCATCATCAAGGACCGAGACTTCCTCGACTGGCTTTGCGACCATGTGTGCGAACTGCGCAACCGCGAAGCGGAGGCAGAGGCCCACATGATTGAGCGCACGGCTCAACTGCACATGGCCCACATCTGCGCGGGCGGCGATCCGTTCGAGCAAGGGACGAGTCGGCCTCTGGACTTTGGCCATTGGTCCGCCCACCGTCTCGAATGTCTCACCGACTTTTCCTTACTGCACGGCGAGGCCGTGGCCATTGGCGTCGCGCTTGATCTCCGCTACGCAGCTCGAGTCAGGCTCATCGAGAAGGCGGACTGCGATCGTGTGGTGGGTGCCTTGCGGGCCGTCGGACTGCCGACCACACACACACTGCTGCAGACCGACTTCCAGGCGGTCTGGCAGGGGCTTGACGAGTTTCGCGAGCATCTCGGCGGCGAACTCTCCATTGCCCTGCCAAATCCACTCGGTTCCGTGACCAACCTCAATGCGCTCGACCGCAGCCTCGTGGAACAGCTGGCAGCCGAGCAGCCATGAACCGCGCCCGGATTGACTTTCGGTCCGAGGGCGTCCACTTCTTCACTAAGATATCGCGACAGTTCGTCGCCCACGATCTGGCCGACGTTCGCGCTGTCATCACCGCGGCCGAAGCCGCCGCCGCAGGCGGAGCCACCGTTGTCGGCTACATCGCCTACGACGCTGCACCAGCCTTCGACAGCGCCTTGGCCAGTCGGGAGCTCGACCTGCCGCTTGCCTGGTTCGGCGTCTGTGGCGAAACCGCTCCCATTGAACAATCCGCCGCCTCACTCTCCCCGCTCGTGCCTGCCATCAGTGCCAGCACCTATCGCCGACACATGGCCGATATCCACCAGCGGATCAAAGACGGCGAGACCTATCAGGTCAACTATTCCTTTGGCATGCACGGCACCCTCACTGGTAGCCCCATGGCGCTGTTTCAAGATCTATGTCCCACCACACAGCTCGGCTACTTCGCCTGCATCGAAACCGAGGACTGGTCCCTAATCTCACTGTCGCCGGAACTGTTCTTCAAGCGCGAGGGGACCACCCTGACCTGCCGCCCGATGAAGGGCACCCGGCCACGCGGACTCAGCACCTCTCAAGATGATGCCTTGGCGCACGAACTGGCCAGTTCCGAGAAAGACCGTGCCGAGAACGTGATGATCGTCGACTTGCTCCGCAACGACCTTGGCCGTATCGCCGACTTCGGCAGTGTCGAGCCCACGGCATTATTCGAGGTCGAGCGGCACCCCACCGTGCTGCAGATGACCTCCACCGTCAGCGCCAAGATTTCCGAGGCCACCACGCTCTGGGACTGCCTGCAAGCATTATTTCCCTGCGGCTCCGTCACTGGTACGCCCAAAGTCCAGACGATGGGCTTGATCGATCAGCTGGAAGAAGCACCGCGTGGCGCCTACTGCGGGGCCATCGGCTGCCTGCTGCCCGATGGGCGGTCCCTGTTCAACGTGGCCATACGCACCCTTCAGGTCGCAGCCGACGGGCGCGCGCACTATCGCGTAGGCAGCGGCGTGATTGCGGACTCCGCAACCCAGCTCGAGTATGCCGAATGCCTGCTCAAGGCGCAGATCATGCAGCGCCCACAGCCACGATTCTCCCTGCTCGAGACCATGATCAGCCTGCCCGGAGAGGGCATCTGGCTGTTGGACCGCCATCTGGCCAGACTTGCGGACTCCGCATCCTACTTTGGCTTTGCCTTGGACCTGCCCGCCCTGCGTGAACGGCTCAGGCACCGTCAGGACCAAGAGCCTACCCGCCTTCGTCTGACCTGTGATCCCCAAGGCAGGGTCGAACTCACAGCATCCGCCGTATCGACGCCTCGCTCACAGACCCTTCACTGCCTCACCGGCGAGCCTTGGAGGCTCAAGGTCGTGCCCGACTCCGTCCACAGTCAGGACCTGTTTCTGCGCCACAAAACCACACATCGCCTCGCCTACGACACCGCACGCCAGTCCGCCCCTGCGGCCGATGACGTCATCCTCGTCAATGAGCGCGGCGAGTGCACCGAGACCTCCATTGGCAACCTGGCCGTGCTCTTGCGCGGGCAGTGGCTGACACCGCCTATCGATTGCGGCCTGCTGGCCGGGACCCTGCGCAGTGAACTGCTGGCCAGCGGAGAGCTCGTCGAGGCCCCAATCACGCCCCAAGACCTGCCCCGCAGCGATGCCCTGGCCATCCTCAACTCCGTCCGCGGCGTGATCCCAGCGATTGCCTCTGCTTGAGTCCCAGTTGGGTTAGCTTACACCAGAAGAGACCAGCGTCGGCCCACCGACGAAAGAATGCACTGTCGCTGAGGAATATTTCTTTGGCCCGATTGAGAATCCTCCTGCGCCGGATCAAGCAGACAACCGTGCTGATTGCTCCTACTGCGCTGCATGTGATCCAGCCCTGATTGACATGCGATAGGGCGCCATATACCCCTGACAGGATAGCGAAGATGAGGGAGCAGAGGCCTACCATATCGTACATCACCATTGGCCGCAGCTCACTTTCTGCTTCCGCCGCAGCACCATGGCAAATGCGGACCGTGCCAGCATCAAGTTGCTGTTTGAGCTCCCGTCGTGTTCTAAGGGCCCGCGCGGAATTAACGTTACACTTTGGCGGGAGCGCCGAATGGTTAGCTGCCAGGCGCGTGGTGCGACGCGTACCCGTAGGTACGTGTGCGACACGCAACGCCGCAGATGGTCGTTCGCCGCCCCGCCCCGGAGGGCTGCGGCCATTTTGCTCCCTGGCTGCGTTGCTGCGGTGGAGCTTAACCGCTTGCCCCACACCATCGGTGTGCTTTGTACAAGTTGACGCTGTCGTTGTAATAAGAGGCGAAATTCCCCAAATGAGGAGAATCAAGCACGTCCAGAGTCCGCCGACCCACCAGACGACTTTGCCTTGTAGACTATACTTCGGTTCCTCTTTGCAGCCTACCATTGAAAAGCCTCAGTAGGAGCGCGAGCCAGGGGGAGTTCAAGCGCCCATGACCAGCGCTTGCCGTCGTGAAATTGCAGTTTCCAGGTAACGTTCTCAGCTGTGGGCGGGCAATAGCCGGGGATTGGAATTGCGAACTCCGCAACACTACGGCCATCAATCTGGCGTGTGTCCACAGTACACTCTGCTACGGCTGTGTTGTTATCGGATTTTTCTGTAGTGTGGGAGAGCTTGAGTTTTACCGAGTCAGGTGAGGACTTAGTCCCCACTAGCAGGCGTCCGCGCAGAACGTCGCCGATGACATTTGTATCCTCCCACTCGAGAATTGAATCTATGCCTTTACCGTGACGCAAGAGTTTCCACGCCAGGCATAGCGCTGTCAGGTCAAGAACAATCCGTAAGCCAAGAAAAACAAACTGCATCCCCGATGATGGCACCCCAGCGAACCACTGAAATTTTGGTGAAGTAGGGACAGAATGATGATGAAGAACGGAAATAGAATGAGGATGGGAATCATCACATACAGGGCCGAAGCCGTAAGGTCGGTGAACTGTGGCGTCCACACCGCTTCGCCTTGCGAGCTGACGTAGCAGGTGGTCTGGTCACCTAGGGTGATGGACTTCAGCTGCGCAGGCGGAGTGAGGCCTCGCAGGTAGAGTTGATCGCCGGTCCGCAGTGTTCCGTCAAAGCTGTAGGTGAACTCGGCGCCGATGATGCTATCGTCGGCGTCCTTCAGGATCTTGGTAAAGGTGGCCGGGCGCTGTCCCCACTGTTGCGAACTCCGCAACGAGAGGTAGGATTGGAACTCGGTCCAAGTGACTTTCCCGGCGCCGATGAGGATCGCAATTCCGAACAGGGTCAACAATAGGCGGTTGATTGTTGATTGTGGGCGGTTCACTGCGATCATCTGGCAAAGGTCCTGAATATGGCCCTATGTGAGAATGTACGCTTTGTTGCAGGATGAGCTATGACGTGCTATGGATTGTTCGCGGTTGCGAAGCAAAACGGGGCGTAGAGCTGTCACAGATAAGCAGAGAGAGGTGCTGCGGGCGTTTGCCCGGCGGGTAATTCCGGGAGGCGACGGCTGGCCGGATGGTGCCGAGGCGGAATGTGAGGACTATGTCTCGCGGTTGCTGGCGGGCGATTGGGCGCACAAGCAGGACGAGTTTCTGGCTGGCCTCGAAAGGCTGGCTGATGCGGAGTTCGCAGAGTTGGCCGCAGCGGCGCAGGACGCGCTGCTTGCGGAGTTCGCAACTGGAGAGCAGGCTGGCTGGTTTCGGGATGCGAATGCGCTGGTGGCGGAGAATTACTACTCGGACGCAAGCAGCGGGGCGCATGGCCCGGAGGCAGGCTGGCCGATGATGAGCTACAGCCCGGCGATTAAGCGGCCTACCCGCGCGCACACTCCAGCGGAGCTTGCGGAGATCGCACCCGAGCAGTTGCGCGAACGATACGATGCTGTGGTGATTGGTGCCGGAGCAGGGGGCGGGGTGGTGGCTTGTCAGCTGGCAGAAGCTGGTAAGACGGTGCTCTTGGTGGAGCGGGGCAGCTGGCGCCCGCAGGGCACGGTTGGCAGCGATCATCTGCGCAATCATCGCCTGAGCCGTTACGGAATCAATGGCGGCCCAGCGTTGGCGGGCAACCCGCGCGTGGTAATTGGCGAGGACGGGACCCGGCGGGTACTTCAGCCCAACCATGGGGGCTGGAGTAATAACGCGCAGATGCTGGGCGGGGGGACTCGCCTGTACGGTGCGCAGGCTTGGCGGTTTTTAGCGAAGGATTTTCGCATGGCGAGCGACTACGGCGTGCCGAAGGGAAGCTCACTGGCCGATTGGCCCATCTCTTACGAGGAGTTGGCCCCGCACTATGCGCAGGCGGAGGCAGAGCTGGGCGTCTGCGGGGTTGCGGACTCCGCATTTCACGCTGCACCGCGGTCTGCGCCGTACCCAATGCCACCACTGCCGGATACCCCGGCGGCTTGCGAACTCCGCAAAGGCGCGGAGAAGCTAGGGATTGCGACAGGGGCTCCGCCATTGCTGATCAACTCGACGGATTACGGCGGCAGGCCAGCCTGCGCTGGGTGTGGCGCCTGTGTGGGCTTTGAGTGCCCGGTGGATGCCAAAACAGGCTCGCACAACAGCGTGATTCCGCGCGCGCTGGCGACGGGAAACTGCGATCTGTTGACGGAGACTTCTGCGGCCCGGGTGTTGGTGGATGACGAGGGGCGGGCGACCGCTGTGGAACTGCGGCGCCAGGGAAATCATGGGCCGAGCTGTCACACGGTGCAGGCACGCCAAGTGGTGTGCAGTGCGGGGGCGATTGAGTCGGCGCGATTGTTGCTGAACAGCGCGACAGATCGGTTTCCGCAGGGCTTGGGCAATCAGAACGATCAGGTGGGTCGCAACCTGCAGGGCCATCTGTACAGCGGTGCGCGTGGGATTTTGCGCCGAGAGGTGGTGGATTATACTGGGCCTGGGGTCCGGATCGGTACGACGCACTGGAGTCACGGCAACGAGGGGATTATTGGCGGTGGGATGCTGTGCGATGAGTTTGTGTTGCTGCCGGTGATCACGTGGCATGGCCATCTGCCGCCGGGAGTGCCCGGCTGGGGTGCGGAGAATAAGCGATTCATGCGTGAAGATGCTCGGCGTATGATCCATGTCTGTGGGCCGATTCAGGAGATTCCCACGCCGGATTGCCGCGTACGAGTGGATCCCGGTGTCCGTGATTCGTTGGGGATTCCAGCGGCGGTTCTTTCGGGGGTATGCCACGAGGAGAGTGTACGCGCATCACAGTTTCTGGCCGACCGGGCTGCGGACTGGGTTGGGGCGTCGGATGCCGAGCGTTTGTGGCGCAATGCCCCGCGTCGGCCTGAGAGACCGGGCGGTCAGCATCAGGCGGGGACTTGTCGCATGGGGGATGATCCGGCGACATCGGTCTGTGATTCATACGGTCGGGTGCACGGCCACGAGGGCCTGTCCGTCATCGACGGGTCGTTACACGTGACAAATGGCGGCTTCAACCCGGTGCTGACAATTTACGCCTTGGCCTTTCGCTGCAGTGAGCAGCTTGTGCGCGATATGGGCTGACGGGTGTGACCAAAAATAGTCACTGATTCAAGATGCAGAGGGAGGAGACTGACTATGATTGGAAAGCAATTGAAGACGATTGTGCTGGTTGGCAGTGCAGTTCTCACCGCGGCAGGAGGTATCGGGATGGTGCTGAGTTTCATTTTTATGGCGTCCGCGGATCCGCGGGATATTACCGCTGGCTCCTCAGGATTTGCGGCGGGCGCGTTGTTCGTTTGCACGAGCCTTATCGCCACGGCGATCGTTTCCCTGCAATGTTGCGAACCCGAATCGTCGGGCACAACTGACGGATAACGGCGGGCATCTAAGTAGGGCCCTATTTTACAGCCTTCATAGCGGAAAACCTCTATTCTCGGGCGCGGTGTCCTGCGATTCTTGCTGGGGATATGCGGAGCGCTGTTGCGTGAGCCGAGGTGCGTGTTACTAGCTGGCATGCGCGCTATTCTGACATCTGTTGTTCTTTGCTCTGTTGTCTTCTCTAGGCCAAGCGACCCGGCTGCCGACCCGGCGGCGCGTGCGCTGTTCGCAAATCTGCAGGATCTGGCGGCGTTTGGGATCATGCTGGGGCATCAGGATGCCACGGCATATGGTGTCGGCTGGCAGGGCGAGGCAGGACGCTCGGACTTCAAGAGTGTCTGTGGGGCCCATCCGGCGGTGCTGGGCTGGGATGTGGGCAGCGCCGATGGCGGAACCGGAGAGGCGCTGCTGAACGGGCTGACGGAGTCGAGCCTGCGCACGCTGGTGCAGGAGTCGCATCGGCGAGGCGAGGTGCAGACCGTGACCTGGCATATGCATGAGTTGGTCACGGGCGGGTCGTTCAAGGACACGGAGTCGATGCGGGTGGCGGAGTTGTTGCCGGGCGGGACTCACCACGGGCTGTTGCTTCGGGAGGTGCGGCGCGTGGCGCGGATTTTGGCGGCCCTGACGGATGACAATGGCGCGCGGATTCCGCTCATTTTGCGGCCGTACCACGAACCCAATCGGCCGTGGTTTTGGTGGGGGACGGGGGCGTGCTCGGATGAGGCGTATCGGCAGCTGTTTCGCTGGACGGTTTGCGAACTCCGCAAAACCTATGATTTGCATCAGTTGCTGATTGCGTATGCACCGGATCATTTTGTGGATCGAGAGTCATACTTACTGCGCTATCCGGGGGATGATGTGGTGGATGTGCTGGGGCACGATAGCTATGAATCGCTGCAGTCTGAAGAACAGCGGGACGCGCTGGTGCGGCGCTTGCGGGTGATGGTGGCGCTGGCAGACGAGCGCGACAAGGTGGCGGCCCTGACGGAGTGTGGCGAGGAAGGCCTGCCGACTGAGAATTGGTTTACAGACTGTCTGCTCGGCCCGATTCTGGCGGATCCGGTGGCGCGGCGGATCAGCTTTGTGATGTTCTGGCGCAATCACGATGCCAAGCACCATTACGCGCCCTATGCGGGGCATGCGGCCGCGGCGAATTTTGTGGCGGCGTGTGAGCAGCCGCTGACGTTGCTGTCGGGCCAACTGCCGGAGATGACTGCGGTTCCGGGGGCTCGTGTGGAGGCGCATGGGGCCTGGCTGGAGCGGGCGTTGTATCGGAGCGTCGCGGCCAGAGGCAAGAGTCTGTATCCGGAGTACGCGCGCCATGAGGCGTGGCTGGGGCCGTTCGATGCGCGCAGGGAGCATGCACGGCCGCTGACGGTGCAGTTGCAGCCCGCTGGAGCACTCGGCGCGGGAGAGTTTCGGCCGCCTGACGGGGTGTTTGAGCGTACGGATGCGAATCCGGTGACGCTGTTTGCGAACTCCGCAAATCCAGCGCTGCAGGGTGAGCTGCCAGCCTACGTACACGGCGCAGTGAGGCCGGATCAACTAAACGAGATCACGGTGGAAGTGGACGCGGCACATGGGGTTTCGGTAGAACTGGAGGTGGGCGAGGTGTCCTATGTGGGCGCGACGCTTGGGTTTGAGCTGGATGGCGTTGGCGGAGAGAGCGAGGTGTTTTCGATTTCACGCCTGGAACGTGAGCGGGCCAGGCCGGTGATGCGGCATCAGGGGACCTATTCGACTTGGGTGCCAGCTGGGCAGCATACGCTCAGGATCTATAACGGGGGAGCGGACTGGTTTCAGCTGAAGGGGATTCGGCTGGTCCCGGCTTTTTCGGCAGTGCCTGCACATGGGCTTCGTGGTGAGACGGCGATGCTGTTGTCTCCAGAGGGGCAGGCGGCGGCGACAGGGGCGTTGTCCTTGACGATCTCGGATGTGCGCGAGGGGGAATGGCTGCTGGAGGAGTGGGACCAAGCACTGGGGATGGTGATGAATCGTCGCTGGATTGTGAGTGACGGGGAGATTCAGGCGGTGGTGGCGGGTGATGGGCATGGCCTGCGTCTATGGCATGAGTCGGTGGTGCGTTCGGCTTTGTATAAGGCAGCACTGGCTGGGGCACCCGCTCCGTTTGCGGCCGATGATGGGCTGGGTGAGTCGCTAGTGGCTTGGCGGCGGTTTCTCGATGGCCGAGTAATGGCGATGGACCGGGTGGTGGTGAGGGCACCTGCGCGCGGCAAGGCTGGAGAGCTGACTCTGGTCCCGGTGGCTGTGGGGTTCGATCCTGACGGCGAGGCGGGGACGGCGGGGATTGATGAGCTGTTGACTGTTTCTATGCGCGAGCCGCTGCCAGCATACTTGCACCCGGAGGCGTCCGCGGGGATGCGACTGGAGCTGAGCACGAATGCAGCGCTGGAGTTGGTCCTTACGGTGGAGAGTGTGGACGACCGGGGGAGTGGGCTGCGGATCCTGCTGGATGGGAAGCCGATCTCCGAGACAAGCTGGCCAGTTGCGAAGTTCGCAACCGGGGCACGGATGCGGGTGCGGATTCCGGGGGGAGCCCATGTTGTGGAGTTGGCGTGCACTGGCGCGGGGTGGCTGCGGTGGTCAAGTATTCGGCTGGAGCCGGCGGACGAGCAGGTGATGGCGTTACGTTGCGACTCGGTGCTGGCGGCTCGCACGGGCCTGATCTACGTGGAGAATTCGTCGGAGCTGGCGGTGGCTGGGGCGCTACTCAGCCTGCCGGGTTTGGGGTCGGGGACGAGCCGGGAGGTGCGGATCTGGGATCTGGCTACTGCCAAGCCTGGGTCGGCACTGGTGAAACTAGGGGACGCCGAAGTGGCGACTTGGGTGTTGCCGAGGGTTACGGGGAACCTGGCGCTGGTGCTCACAGAACCACAGAAGAGGCGGCGGCGCAGTAGGCCTCGGTAGAGGGCTCAGTCGCGGCGGCGGAGGGCAAGGCCGAAGTTTCCGCGATCCCGCCAGCCTGCGTAGGCCTCGATCCACGGCGACTGGAGGCTGAGAAAGGGCAGGACGATGGGCCCGGTGTGAAGGACTGTGGCATTGATGCCATATGGTCCCCAAACGCCATCTGGGTTGATGCCGTAACGGCAGAAGTCCCGGTCTGAGATGCCAATGATGTAGTGGGTGAAGTTATGCAGCGGATTGCGTCGGTTCCAGCTACGGAGGCGCTTGTCCGGGTGAAGGTCTGGCTGCCACCAGTCGGGCAATGGGGAGTCTGTGTTGGCCAGCCACCAGGCTGGATTTGCTTTGCGAACTCCGCAAAGGTAGCTGCCCTTGTACTCAGGAATGGTGGCTTTGCGACAGGCTCGATGCGGTGAGCTGGAGACACAGCCCGCGCAGAGCAATCCTACAAAAAAGTAATACAATATTGTAGGAAACGTATTTGGCGGTTGTGCCTTCAGGCAGGAAACAGCGGGGTTGGTTGTCGTTGGCATGGTTTCTGCTTACATTTCCGTGGTGATGTTGGTTCACAATGGGACTTGTGAACGAAATGGCAACCCTAATAGGGCGAGGAATGAGGATGAGGCATTGGAAACACGGGATGGGGCTCGGGCTGACGCTTGCAGCGTTCGGCAGCTGGGCGCAGGAGTTGGGAGAGGCAGCAGAGGTTGTGGCGCCGCTTCCGATTGACACAGGAACGACAGCTTGGATGCTGGCATCAACAACGTTGGTTCTATTGATGATCCCGGCACTGGCCATGTTCTATGGCGGCCTGGTCCGGACAAAGAACGTGGTGGGCACGATGATGCACAGCTTCGGTTCGATGGCTGTGATCGGTGTGGTCTGGGCAGTGTGTGGCTACGCGATGTGTTTTGGCGTGAGTAATGGCTGGTGTGGCTGGGACAGCTCGCTGATCCTGCTCGGCAGTGCGGACTCCGCACTTTATGAAATAGAAGTGAACGGGGTGGCAATGGCGATCCCGACTCTGGTGTTTGTCATGTTCCAGGGCAAGTTCGCGATGATTACCCCGGCGATTCTGGCTGGTGCGTTTGCGGAGCGCGTGCGTTTCGGTGGGTTTCTGGTGTTGATCACGCTGTGGAGCCTGCTGGTGTACAACCCGCTATGCCATTGGGTCTGGGGCGGCGGCTTCCTAACAGGGAAGGCGATCGACTTTGCCGGTGGCACGGTGATCCACATTTCGGCTGGCGTAGCCGGTCTGGTAATGGCGCTCTATTTGGGCACTCGTCGTGGCTATCCGAAGGTGGCGATGCATCCGAATAACCTGGTGATGACGATGGTGGGCGCTGGTCTGCTTTGGGTAGGCTGGTTCGGTTTTAACGCGGGTAGCTCTGTTGCCAGCGGCCTGCAGACTGCACAGGCTCTGGCTGTGACGCAGATCGCTGCCGCTGCCGGTGCGTTGGCCTGGATGTTGGTTGAATGGTTGCATCATCGTAAAGCAACGGGTCTGGGTCTAGTGTCTGGTATCCTTGCTGGCCTGGTGGTGATCACACCTGCTGCCGGTGATGTGCAGGCGCTTGGCGCGATCGTGCTGGCTGTGCTGGCTTCGGTAGGGTGCTACATGGCGATCCAGCTGAAGAATAAGCTTGGCTACGATGACACGCTGGATGTATTTGGGATTCATGGCGTGGCCGGAATCATCGGCGCGATTGGCCTGACATTCTTCATGCGCAATGCGCCGGATAGCTTCAGCCAGCAGCTGTGGTATCAAACTGAAGGTGTGTTGGTTTCGGCGATCTACGCTGGCGTTGTGAGCCTGATCTTGGTAATCCTGGTGGATAAGACAATCGGTCTGCGCATGAGCAAGGACGACGAGAATGCGGGTATGGACAGCAGCCTTCACGGTGAGCATGGTTACGGCCTGCTAAACCTTAATTGAGCAAGCGGAGAAAAGAACGATGAAGCTTGTCACAGCAATCATTCAGCCGGATAATCTGGACGCGGTTCGCGAAGAACTGATTGGAGCCGGAATTAGCCGCATTACCGCCAGCCGTTGTACCGGGCGCGGAAATGCAGAAGCCGTGGACCTTTATCGTGGCCAACAGGTCGCACCTGGGTTGATTCCCAAGGTGCGCCTGGAAATCGCGGTGAACCAAGAATTCGTGCAGATAGCAATCGATGCGATCGTCAAGGGCGCTCGCACGGGTGCTGTCGGCGATGGTAAGATTTTCGTCACCACGCTGGACGAAGTGGTTCGAATCCGAACTGGTGAGACAGGGTCGGACGCTATCTAGGAATTGAGCGTCTGCCCTCTCTGAGCCAAGGCACTGAGTGCGCGATCGCATCGCGAGGCGCGCTCAGTGCTTTTTTGCGTTCAGGCGGTGCGGTGTTGGAGCCGAAGCCCGAGGTAGGATTCCATCTCCCGGCCGTAGTCGGTGTCGAGACTGGCAACGAGGAGCTGGCGATGAATGAGCCGCACGCCGCTGTCGCCGGTGTCAGCCTCGCCCGCGCTGGCGAAGCGATCCTGTGGGTTGACGGCCAACAGCCGCCGCAGAATTTCCATGAGCAACGTATTTTCGCGCAGTTCGGGCGCGAGGTAGCTACCGATTTTTTCGGGCAGCTGGAGCTTGAAGGCGAGGATGTCTTCTTCGGAAGTGGCGGTGTCGATCAGGTGGCCGCCATGGAGAAGCTCAAGCGCGACAATCCCAGCGCTGTAGAGGTCTGATTGGGGGGTAAGTCGCTGGCGCTGGTGCACCTCTGGCGCCATATAGAGATAGCTGCCAAGGAGGATATTCTCGGGGTTCTCGGCGGGGATGGCACGGCCAAAGTCAATGAGTTTGACGGTACCAAAGCGGTCGACCATGATGTTGGACGGCTTGATGTCACAGTGGATATAACCGACTTGATGGAGAACGTCGATACCGCGGAGCACTTTCCGCAGGATGTAGAGTGCGATTCCTGCCTGGAGGGACCGGTGCCGGTTGAAGATAACGCGGTTGAAGTGTTCCCATTGCTTAGGTGCCAAGGGGTCCTTTAAAGCGGCATGTGCCTTCCGGTCAAGTACTTGATCCAGGCTGAGACCCTCGATGTTCTCCATGAGCATCATCCCGACGCCATCATTCTCGTACATCCAGTTACAGCTCACGAGGTTGGGGTGCGAGAGGCGCTGAAGGACCCCGACCTGGATGGCGATGCGCTGGATGTCTACTTCGTAATCTTCGAAGGCGCTATAGACGGAGGGATCGAAGATCTTGAGTGCATGATGGGTGACACAGGCGCGATGGGAGCGCCGTTCGAGGCCCATGACTACGCCTTGGGAGCCCCGTCCGAGTAATTTAGTGACGTTGTAGTCTAGCTCAATGGACAGATCTTTGGCGAGTTGTAGGTCACGAAACGCATCGTAGGCAAAAATTAGAGACTGGTCATCGCTCGTGCGCCGCAAGGGATTGGGGCGGCTGAGTTGGTCCTCTGAGAGAACGAGTGTGGGGGCCAAGTCTTCTTCTGGGGGGGGCATAGTGGTTCCGCAACAGTTTCAGAGAAATTAGGGGGTGTCAGAGCGTCGGATCGCTCTCAGGAGAATGCCGGATGCGCAATCTTTCGCAGCCGGTAAGAACCCAGCTGAGCATGGTTGGATAGGCAGTGTACTTGTTGCCGTAGAGCAAGGTAGCCAGAATGGACATCGGCCAGCAGATGGCGCTGATGACGAGCACGATCTTTTCGTCGGGCCAGCTAGGATCCAGATGCGCTGTGGTGTAGACAGCAATGGCCAGAAAGCCGATTGGCAAGGCAATGGCGAGATGCGCGAGCAGCCCGCAGATTAGGAGGGTAATTCCGCTTAAGATGCGCATGGCTCTAGCCTGTTAGGGCTGGATAAAGTGAAAGGTGCCCCAGCGGCGCGGGGTGAGGGTGACTTCGCTGGTCACGTCTGAGATTAGCTTGGTGTTGGGATTACTCCAGAAGGCGCGCTCGATAGTCTGCCGTCCTGTTTGATCACCGAGGTCAATGCCAAAGTCGGCCCTAATTCGCGGGATGCGGGTGGGCTGCAGGCCAAGAGCCTGGAGGGGGATCGCGGCTTCGAGCTGGTAGGTGTCGCCCTCTCGACCGGCAATCACGGCACCGGGGAGGATCTCCACGTGATCGACAGTTGCGTCGCTCCAGAAGGTGGGGTAGTGGATTTTTGCCAGTGGCATGATGCTGTCGCGCCGATAGTCGAATAGAACGGCCTGGAGTGTGCCGTCGACTTTGCAGATGACAAGGCGGCGATCTCCCTTCACGGGGGCCGTGCGATTGGGATCGGCGGTGGGCTCCGTAGAGAAGTGGAGTTCGAGACCATTGCCGCGGCGAAAGCACTCGAGGAAGTCTCCGGCGGTGGCGGCGTTTTCGAATCCGGGAAAGCCGAATTGCCGCTGATAGCCAATATAGAGGAAGCGATCATCGTAGGCGAAGCGCATGCCGAGGGCCTGCTCCTCAGGCCACTCTGCGAGGTCGCCATCGACATGGATGGTGCGCTGCTGAATTTGGAGGTAGGCAGTGGGCTGGACGTATGGCTGTCGCAACTCTGCCTGCTGCTTGACTACGGCGGCCTGTTCCTCGAACACGGCGATGGGCGTGTCACTGAGACGCTGGATACTGCCCAAGTTTGCGATCTCCACGACGGAGCAGGTTCCGCCAGCGCCGCTGACGACCATCATGTAACGCTCACGGCCGTCAGGGCCCACGACGCGCTGAAAGGTGCCACCAAAGTGTTCCTGTCCAAGTGATACGCTGTGAAGGTCTGCCGATGTGGGTAGGGAATTAAAGGTCCAGCTGCGGCCACGGCGAACATCACGAAAGACTTGGCCGATGTAGATTCCGTCCCCGCTGATGAGGTGGGCGCTACCAAAGTTGGTGCCGAGGCAGGCAATGTCCCCCATTCTGGTGCCCACTTGGGTGATGCCCATGAAGCGCGTGCCGCCAATGATCATGCCGCGCTCGGCCCCACTGGCTGAGGTAAAGAGGCTGTCGAATAGGCTGGGCCAGCGATTTGGGTAGCGCCAGCGGGTGCGCCCGCCGCGGGTGACGCCGTAAAGATAGGGGCCGCAGAGTATGGGTTGGCCGAGGCTGTCCATGGCGACCGACTGAATCTGCTGGGTAGGGGGTAGGACGATGTCATCGACGTACTGGTAGGCTTGCGGTAACTCGTAGAGGGGATTTCCGTCTGGAGTCGCTCCCTGGACGCGGAACAAGGCAAAGCCAAGGCGGCCGGTGAGGGCCGAGAAGGCGACCTCGAAGGTCTTGCTGACGCGTGTGCCCCAGACGGAGTCGGGCTTGGGCAAGGTGCCAGTGGTGAGTTCACGAGCCTGGACGCGGCCGTCCCGGTCTCGATCGGTCCAGGCAAAAATGGTGCTGTCTACCGGGAGAGAGAGGCGTTCTCGTAGCCAGTCTGGAATTACGCCTACGGCGGCGACGGGCCGCAGGTGGTCATCGACATTGCGCCAGATGGTGTTCACATTTCCCATCCCGTAGCCACCCCACTGACTGAAGAAAAGGCTGCGATTGTTGTAGAACGGGTGAGATGGTGCGTCGCCGTTGGAGTTCAGTCGCCGAGAGCCAGCGAATGAATCGTAATCAAGCCCGTTTCTGCGCCAGAGGATTCGGGTGAGCGAAACTTTCCCGTTGCTGTCGCGGTGGAATTCTTTGCCTAGGTAGAAGAAGCGGTTTGGGTTCTGGGGATCGATGGTACCGCCACCGCTGTAGAGGGCTGGGCCAATCACTTGGCGGACACAGGTGCCATTTCGGTCCCAGACGCTAACGCGTCGTAGTTCGTCGTTGGCCTCACAGACCCATAGGTTTCCGTCGGCTGCGATTGCGAGACCTGCTGGGCTTTCGAGGTTATTTCGGTCGAACTCGCCGATGCGGTGGGGGCCAATCAGGCCTATGCTGCGCAACATCCTGCCATCGCGGGAGTACATCTTGACCTGATGTTGCGGCGCCATCTCGCCGACGAAGAAATTACCGGTGCCGTCGACAGCCAGGCCGAGGGGGTTGACCAATCCAGAAACGACGACCTCTACGCCGCCCGTGCCGCGGTGGATCTGGACGATGCGATCGTCGCTGACGACGAGTAGGTGACGATCATCCAGAACCCGGATGCGACCAGGCTTCGGGAGCGAGAAGGTATTCAGGATGGTGGCAACCGCGGACATGTCTCGCCCTAGGTTTGCGAGTGGAAGTGGGTTTTTCCTGTTGCGGGTGAGGCTGCTGTCAAGCGTGCAGACTAAGATCTGATTGTGCATGCGGTCGGCGAGGTAGAGGCGGTTATCGGTGACTGCGATGCCGCTGATCTGGGGCTTTCTGTTGGGCTCTCGGCCCATCACGCGCACGCGGCGGACTTGGCGGGTGATGGTATTGAACTGAATGAGGACGAGGTTATCTGCCGCCAGGCCGTGATCGACAAAATAAAGGTGGTCGCCAGCGGCGGTCATCACGCGTGGGCAGGCCAACTGGATGCGCGGCGTGCCCCACAACTTCTCCATGTTGAGGTCACATTGGATCAGTGCATCGCCTTTCTTGGCATAGGCACCAAGCCACATGCCGTTGCTAGTGGCGGCGATGGTGCTGGCTGGCTTTAAGTCGCCGACCCAACCGCCGCGACGGTCCTCAGTCAACCACGGCATGCCGTGGTCCTTGATCGGGAGGAAGGAGCCGCTATAACGCAGGTCTAGCTGCGGTCGCCAGATGCCGCGGATGAGATATCTCCCGGAATCGGCGGTCAGGGTCTTATTGTCTGCCTCGGGAAGGAGGTTGTTATGCAGCCTGGGGGTGTCGCGCCAGAGGTCGTCCACTGTTGAGAGGTCCCACTGCACTGCGCTTTCACCGGCAGCCGCGGGAATATCGGCCATGTTCTGGACGACACGGTTCGCATTATTCTGAATCTGCAGGCCGACGAAACCAGGCTTGGCTACGCGAATGGGCACGTTGACGGCGACGTCCTCAGCGGCATGTCGGTTGCCGATCATCGAGCGCTCGGCAATATATGGTTGGCGAATGGCCTGCGTACCGCCAAGGGCGAAGACGCGGGTGGGCGTAAAGGCGAGGCCAATGAGGCGACCTTTGCGCTGATCCAAGGATAGATTGGGGACCCAACTGCGGCCGCTGTCTTTGGATTGCCATGCCTGAATGCTGCTGAGGATCCAGACGCGTTCCGAGGAAACGGCATAGGGGAGACCGGAGACGTTGATTTGAGCCCAAGTGCGGCCGCCGTCGCGGGTTTCCAAGGTATTGCCGCTCAGGAGGGCCCAGCCGATCTGGCTGGTTGCGAATGAGATCTGATGAATCGCGGCATCCAGCGCCATCTCACCGATTGGTAACGGGATCCATTGCCAGTCGGCACCATCGTTGTCCGAGCGCCACAGGCCGTTGCGCGATGCGACCCAGGCCGTTTTGTCATCTGGCAGCGAGATCATGCTCTGATGGTTGTCCTTGCGCAGAACGAGTGGGCGAGGCATGCGGACGGGGGCCCACGAGATACCGCGGTCGTTGGTGCGAAGCAGCCCCTCGCTGCTGGAGATCAGGTAGCCGCGCGTCCTGTCCGCATGGAAGACCACGGAGGAAAAGGTGCCCTTGCGCAGCGCAAGCTTGGTCCAGGAGCGACCGCTGTCCTCGGTTCTGACGACCATGCCAATTTTGTTTCGGCCGTAAGCGGAGGCGGTGATCACGGCGGTGGAGTCGCTTAGAGCTTGGACGGCTGTGAGCCAGACGTTATCCAGGTCGGGAAGTGTTTGCGGATACCAGGTTTTGGCTCCGTCCATGGTATGAAGTACGGTCTGCGGGCCAATTACCCAACCGGATACATCATCGACGAATGAGCCCGAGGTAAGGATATCACGGGCTGGGACTGGGTGCTCTGTCCAGCTGGATTTGGCAGCAGAGAGCCACACGGCGGTGGCAAGCAGTAAAGACACAAGCCGGATCATTCTTTACCCTTGTCTGGCGTTCTTCTTGCCCAGCGTTGTATCTTCCACGCCAAATCGTTCCAGGTTTCCTGTCTAGCAATCCGCCAAATGACTGCGAGAAAGACGCCAAGTAGGCCAAAGCCAGCGAGCCCCCAGAGAAGGGTCACGGTCCAGAGGGCGGGGCTTACGGATTTTGTCGCGAGATAGACTCCGCTTCCGGTGGCAGCGGAGGCAAGCCCGAAGGCACAGATTAGAGTGGGCAAGCCATAGGCGAAAACCAAGCCGATCAGCGGTTTGCGTGGCGGCCGGCCGCATTGGCGAACGGCGATCTTGGCGATCTCAACTTTGGCGCGGACGAGCGCAGCTTCCTGGGCGGCGGCCCGAACGGTCGCTGCGCTGGCGTACAGTTCAGCGCGGACGCGACGTACAGACTGCGCCCTCAGCAGGGAGCGGAGCGCAAGGACGGCCCACTTCCTGCCGTTCTTACGGATCAGCCGTCTTGCTACCTGCGCCAGGAGCTTTTTCGGCAGTTTCTTCATGTGCTCCGCTGGCAGTAGCCTTACTTGCGCCCGAGGATGTACCCGAGCATGAGCGATGCCACCGCGGCACCGCCGATGTAAGGCCAGGGATTGTTGTGGACGTTCTCGTCGACCTGGCTGGCCACTTCACGGACGCGGTCTTCGCCGACTTCGCGGAAGCGCTGTGCTTGCTCGGCGGTGCGATGACTCATGCGATTGAAGGATTCCTTGACATTCGATTCGCTATCCGACATGGCGTCTTTCAGGTGCGTGTAGCGCTCCGAAATCAGTGTTTTTAGGGCGTCGCGTTTCTCGCATGCCGCTTCCTCAAGCAGCTTCAATGCTTCCTGGATTTTCTCGTTGCTATGGTCGTGTGCATCTGGCATGGCTGAGTTCCTCTGGTTTACGGGGGGATCTTGTTGTCTTTAGTAGGGTACTTCTAAATACGCAGGACACAACTTAGAGTGCGTGTTTTCTGCGTGCCGGAGGGGGATGCCAAGCCCGCCGATTCGTCCCGAGGCCGAACAATCGTCAACAGCCGGGGCGCAGGAGCGAAAATATCCAACAGCCAACACGGACCGCCCAAGGGGCAGAGCCTGACCAGCTGGATCGGGAGCGAAGCGCCAATATCCAATCGCCGAATAAAGACTTTTAGGGGCCAAACAGGAGGCCGCGAAGCGCGGCTGGGACAGCGGAAAGGTCCGGTGCTATCCAATCCGCCTCGTGCATGTCTCCAGCAGGGAAACTTGTCGTCAGGCCTAGGCATTGCGCGCCAGCTGCTTTCGCTGCAGTGACCCCGCTGATGGCATCCTCTACCACGAGGGACCGCTGGGGATCGACTTGGATGCGCTCCGCTGCCAGCAGAAATATGTCGGGCGCAGGCTTCTTGTGCTCGACATCCATGCCATTGACGACGGCCTCAAAGGAGTCGAACGGCAGGCCGATCTCGCGGAGATTGGCGGCCACTTTGACCAAATCCGCAGAGGAGGCGACAGCTGTCTTGAAGCCGTGTGCCTTGAGCTCGCCAATAAAGTCGTGAACCCCCGGCAGTGCGTCCAGCTGGCCAACGATCAAGTCCAGATAGATGGCGTATGTTCGCGCTTTATCCCGCTCCAGCGAAAAAGGAGCCGCGTACTTCTCTGCGACGCCTCCGAGATAGCGATTTTCCCCCATGCCGACGAATGGTAGGAAGTCACTCTCCTGTGCCTGGACGCCGAGCTCTGCGAACATCGCAATGGCTGCCTGGCAGATGAATGCTTCTGAGTCTACCAAAACGCCATCCATGTCGAAAATGACGGCGTCAAACCGTGATGTGCTAGCCGCGGACATCGACGACCTTGCCTCCGAACAGGTCACAGAGCGATTGGACGAATTCGCTTCCTTCGGCAGCCTCCCATGCTTCTGAGGATGCGGTCTTCTTGCGCTTCAGCGGGATGTCTACCTGCCAGTTGATGGTCAAGGGAGGCGTGTGCGCGCTACCAACTTCCGCGGCCTTTTGGCGAATGGCCTGGCTTGGCTCGGCGGTTGCGGACAACAAAAGGGTGTCTTGTTCGAGGCCGATGGCGGTACCAGCGTCGCGCAGGGCTGCGACTGACTCCCCATGGACGGAGAGCAGGTGTGCCCAAAGCTCATGTGCTGTGCGTACAGCTTGCAGGCTGACGGGGGTCTCGGTGTGTGTCGGCGGAGCCGGCGCTGGCTGCTCAGGCGGCGTTGAGGGCTCTGGCACAGCGACTGGCGCTGTTTCAGGTGTCAGCGGAGCTGCAGTGATGATCTCTGGCTGCTGAGGCGGCTCCGCAGCGATTGGCTCTGGTGTCTGATCGACCGCTGGAAATCGCGGGGGCACCGGTGCTGGAGGCGCGGCTGCCATCGGCTGCGCGACGACGGCAGTGGCGGTCGG
>Ga0115567_10001696_pt1 | contig 21976 bp, 17 predicted proteins | sample COGITO_mtgs_1204_2_FD_88679 | JGI IMG/M metagenome (GOLD analysis project Ga0115567, IMG submission 88679) | Pelagic marine microbial communities from North Sea - COGITO_mtgs_120412 | ecosystem: Environmental > Aquatic > Marine > Epipelagic | place: Germany:Helgoland, sampling site Kabeltonne... | reverse complement strand
CCTCAGGAAGACTAGCTACCAAGGGCAAGGCTAAATATTGATATAAGTCTTGAGCGAAATATACCAAACACATAAAAACAACAAATACAGACATCAGTGCCTTTAGCACGCGAGAGCGCAGTTCGATTAAATGTCCAATTATTCCACCAGACTCACTCATTATTCGTTTTTCGCACAGTATCTTGCAAGTTTTTTGCTGAGGTTTTCGATGAACTGGGGACCTCTTCTTGTGAGTCGCTTGAATCTTCAATGGCAGCTTGTGGTTTTTCAGATGCTTGTTGTGGAGATTCTGAAGTTACTTGTGGAACGTGAGAGGCGTTTGGATTGCCTGTCATATATGGTTTTTGCACCGAGGCTGCTGCGGCTTTGAGTTCGTTGACTGACTTTTGCAGATCTTTACCTATATTTTCCATTCCAAGACTTTCGGCTTTTTTTAAATTAGCGTGAAGTTCATGAGCATCTAACTGACTAGAAATCTCTTGCTTAAAGCCGTTTGCTACATCTTTAATATTGCGAATAGCCGACATGGTAGAACGAATAGCACCAGGCAAACGCTCAGGCCCTAAAACTAATAAGCCCATTACGCCAATAACAAGCATTTCCCAAAAACCAATGTCAAACATAAATTAGTCTTTGCTACCTTGCTTTTGCTTACTGGTATCAACGGCCTGACCCGTAACCGATTCGTCTGCTTTCGCAGCAGGTTTGTTTAAAGGTTCGAAGTCAGCGTCTTCCTTATCTGTTTTTTCTTGCGTGTTATTTTTGTCGTCATCACTTACCGCTTTTTTAAAGCCCTTTAAAGCAGACCCAAGGTCTGAACCCACATTTTTAAGTTTAGACGTACCAAACAATAAAATAACTATCGCAAGCACAATAAGAACTTGCCAAACACTTATACCCATTTTGATTCCTTAATATATGAAAGAATAATTGAAGAAAATTATTTGCATAACCATCTTTGCTGTGTTGGTATTATACTCAGAACTTAGCGAATATCACTGGCTTTGCCACATGTATAGTAAATTAATTTTTTCTAACTCAAATTACGTAACAAAAATACAATATCTATGCTGAAATTTGGTCTTGTTACGACTCTTTTTTGCATGTTAAGTTTCCTTTTAGTTGCTCATGTTTTTGCAAATGAAACGAATGGCCGATACAGTGACACTTTATCGTACGATTTTTGTGGTCAATTAGGCCTATTGGACGATAGTTATTGTTACCTGAACTATGGCGTAGATGCCACCGCAAACGAAATCAATAGTTGGTTTGTGCACGAGGGCGGCGATAACTCAACGCCGGCAACAACCAAAGGCCGTTTGCGGCTAGGATGGGAACCCCGCTCGGGAGACTTCAGTGAGGTCGACTTTCGATTCAAAATTCGTGTGAAATTTCCGGCATTAGAAGATCGAGTAGAGCTGTTTTTTTCAGATGAAGAAGATGACAATAATCAACAAGCCGTTAAGGCCGCTAGGAGCGCCGAACTTGGCAATCGAGATCAAGCAGTACTAGCACTGCAATTTAAAAACAATATTTCCGACAAAGTCTCTTATCGCATTGGATTTGGTCGTGGTAGTCAACTTTACACCAGAGCGCGTTACTCTGATGATATTACCTTTAGCCCTCAGTCAACGCTGCGTTATTATGCAGAGGCAAACTATTATTCCGGTGACAAACTAGGATTCGAAGTGCTGGCCGATTATAGCCATGTTTTTGATAGCTCTTCGGCTTTTGAAATAAGCAATTCATTTAGATTCAGACATAAATCCAATGATTGGATTTGGCGTCATGAATTTAAATACCTAGTCGTAGAGAAAAATGATACAAGCTACTTATTCACCGCTTTAGTAGATGGGATCTCCAGACCTTCTTATAGGAAAGAACAAGTGCTCGTAAGCATGAGGTATAAGCGCAAGGTGTTGAGAGACTGGATGTTTATTGAAATTGAGCCGTTTATTCTGTGGCTTCGAGAAGAAAACTTCAGAGCATCGGTCGGGTTAGCCATTCGTACAGAAATTCATTTCTCAACTTAATCTAACTTATATCAAGGGAGTGGTTTAGGCTTAATTCCTAGGATCGGTTTGATGACAAATAGCTAATTGACTCCAATTATCATGTAACTTATTAAGCTGAGTAAAGTCCGAAATATCATATAACTGCCTGAACAACACCCAATCAAGTAAGCAATAAAGACTGATAGATAAGTAATTCCAACGCGCAAACATGCCCTCTTGGGCCTGCTTCTCTAGGTGGTTGAAAACAGTCTCTAAACGCTCACGTTGAATACGAAAGTAAAGCTTGTCAGCGCTGGTATCAATTTCAGAACGAGAAAGTATTAGTATTTGCACTAGAGATTCACTTGCAGCGTCAATGCTAGTCAATGTATTTTGTTGATCCCATGAAAGCGTTTGAGCGCCTGATTTCGCCTGTAAATAGCGAAATATTGAACCAGAATCTAAAACAACTTGGTCACCGTCTTTGAGCATAGGGATTTTTAACGTTGGGTTTTGTCCCTGAATTTCAGCTCGATCACGACTGTTGAAAATATCGACTAAAACAAAATCGTGTGGAATATCTTGCATGAACAAGCGCAAACGCCGCACAAATGGCGACGTAGTAGAACCAAATAACTGCATTTTTTTCATCGACACTCCTAATAAGCCCCAACTCGAGATAAGAAAAAGCGTTCAGTAGACCTAATGGCGTAAATAACTAAACGCTAAAGCTGGCACCACAACCGCATGTAGTTGTCGCATTTGGATTGTTCACGAAAAATCGAGAGCCTTCTAAACCCTCAGTATAATCGACAATTCCACCCACCAAATACTGTAAACTCATTGGATCAACAACAAGCGTGACGGTTTGATTTTCTATGGTCATATCACCATCGTTAACTTTTTCATCAAAAGTAAATCCGTACTGAAAGCCAGAGCAGCCGCCACCTGTAACGTACACCCGCAACTTTAATGCCGGATTTTCTTCTTCCGCTATAAGGTTTTTCACTTTACTTGCTGCTGCATCCGAAAACTCTATTGGCATTGCCACTTCAACTGACATTTTTCTCTCCACATATTTACTTGCGCTTACCATTTTACTGGGCTTAGTTACTTAACGCTACAAATGAGTTTAATTCCCATTTTCGTATTAGCTTATACATAACATTATAAGCGCATTTATTTAAGTAATTATCTAATACTTGAGTGTTTTAATCAAGTATTCACTCATCAAGGGCGAAAGCCTCTTGCCATCTAATTGTAGTAGAATAATCGCCGCGCTTTTTGCGATATTTGTAGATACCCGTATTAATTTCAAATCTTTCTGGTGTAAAGCCTTCTGGTAAGGTTATGTTTGTTTCAATTACTTGGAAGTATTTGAAAGCAAAAGCTAGTGAGGTTTTTGGCTCATCTTGCAAATCCACAATTGAGAAATTGACGGGTTTACCTTGGGCACTGCCAAACATTTGTATGCGCAATTCACCTTTGATAACTGCTTTAACGTCTTCGTGCTGCAGCAGCATCATTTTTATTGAAAAATTACGCTCACTCAGCGTAGGGTTTATTTCCATACGCTGAACTAGAAAGCCATCTTGGGTCATTTCTGGTGCCATTACGCGCTGATAAAATGATACTTGCTCTTTTAAAGCTTGCTCCCTAATAATACTATCTTTTGTAGTGGCTTGGGAACGCTCGTTTGTCAGCTGAGCAATATCAAGCTCGACTTTAAGCACATTAAATTCGGACTGTAATTGTTCGTTCTCTTGCATCAAGTTAGCCAAGCTTTTATTGGCGAGTCTGTTTTGGGCCTGAAGCTTGTTTTTTTGAATATCTGCAAACTCATAACCAGCATAAAACGCAAAACCAAGCACCACCAACAGCAGTGCATAAAAACGTACGAAGCCAATTTTTTCACGATATTTTTTGAGCGCCAAACTATCTCCTAAGGTACTGTTTTGTGTTATGATTTATTGTATGTACTGCTTACCCATTAGCCCATAGTGCGCTTACAATCATTACGCGTTGCCTTGTCTATCCCAACAACCTCCATACAGCTTTGCATGGTTGGCTTGGCGGCTGGCTTAGTTGCGGCGCTTGTAATAATAGTGTTTCGACTTTGTCTAGAGGCACTTCATCACACCATGCTAGGCTCTGTTGGTAATTATAGCGCAATGCAAAGTTGGCAACTAATCTTATTGCCAATAATCGCCGTCACCATCATTATATTCATTGCAAAACTCACCGGCTTTAAGCATTACCGAATGGGCATTCCATTCGTTATTCATCGATTTAAACTACATTATGGTCATATTCCGTTAGCCACCAGCATCAACCAATTTTTTGGCGGTATATTGGCTTTAGCAAGTGGTTTTGTAGTCGGTAAAGAAGGTCCCACCGTACATTTAGCTGCTGCCGCTAGCCACTATGTTGGACGGTGGTTTGCGCTGCCGTTTAATAGCTTGCGTATTTTAGCTGGTTGCGGCATTGCAGCCGGCATATCCGCCGCGTTTAATACACCTTTTGCCGCCGTCATTTTTGTAATGGAAGTGGTTATGCGCGAATATAAAGTGCATATATTTATCCCAGTAATGCTGTCTGCGGCATGCGGTTCGGTGCTAACACGTTTAGTCTTTGGTGATATCTCAGAACTGAGCTTCCTAAGCTTCCACACCATGCAGTACTGGCATTATCCACTATTAGTATTATTGGGGTTCATACTGGGCTTACTTGGCAGTTTGTTTAACAAACAGCTTATGTGGACCATGCGCTTATTTCGGCCGGTGAGTATGGCCGTTCGCCTTTTATTAGCAGCTGTTATAACAGGTTTAGTAGGGTACTACATGCCCTCTGCATTGGGCGCTGAGTTTGTTAATATTAATAGTTTTATCGAAAGTTCGCCGCAACTTAGCAGTATTTTACTGCTTTTCGCCGCCAAGTTCTTGTTGGCGATAATAGCCATTGCGCTAGGTGTACCGGGCGGTATTATTGGCGCGGTAATGGTGATAGGTATTTTAGCAGGCGTACTATTTTTACAACCCTTACAGCTGTTGTTAATTCACGTGTTCGATTTACCTCTGCTTATCTCACAAAATGAACTTACTACCAATTATGCACTTCTTGGTTTAGCAGGCTTTTTAGCCGCAGTACTACATGCCCCTTTAGCGGCGTTGTCGGCAGCAATGGAGCTAAGTTCAACGCAACAAATTATATTACCTGCCTTAATAACCATTGTGACTGCGTATGTAACGTCAAAACAATTATGCAAAAATCGCTCTATTTTCATTCAACAGCTCGAATACCAAGATTTACCCTACACAACTACCGCCATTCGAGACGAACTACAAGACACCGGCGTAATGGCCATAATGCGTACTGACTTTAAGGCTTTCAAAAATGGCGATGATGCTGATATGTATGGGTATTTGCAACAAGAACCTAAGCACATGGTCGTTAACAGAAGCTATTCAAGTGAAGGCGTTCAATGGCAACTAATCAGTTTGGATGTTAGTTTGCAGGAAAATTCGTATCCTATTACGCTGCAAACCATTGAAGCGCTTTCCGATCAAAACACCTTGGCTGAAGTGTACGAATTGTTATATAAAAAACGCCAAGGAGGCGTTGCCATTACGTCAACCATTGAGATAGAAATAATTAGCGAGACTGAGGTGCAGAATGAGCAGACCTCACAAGGTAAACTATGTGGTGTTATTACATGGAATATGCTTCACACATATCTCCTAAGGCAGCAGCATTAGGATATTCGTCCAAACTAAAATTTAAATTAAAGAGGAGCGTTTATATTGTTGTGGTACAAAGCACTACACATATTTTTTATGGTGGCGTGGATGGCAGGTATTTTCTATTTACCACGGCTGTTTGTTTATAACACAGAATCGACAAACCCTGATGTTAAAGCCCAATTAAATATCATGCAAAGACGACTATGGTATTTCGTTACCCCTTTCGCTGTGTTGACTTTCGTGTTTGGATTGTTGTTAATTTACAGCTATGGAGCAGATTGGTTTAGACTAAGTTATTGGATGCACGCGAAACTCTTCTTAGTAGGCTTATTCTATATATACCACATTTATCTGTTTGTGCTTATGAAGCGATTTTTGAATAATGCTAATAATCATAGCCCTCGTTTTTACCGATTTCTAAACGAAGCCCCGGTGCTCGCGCTATTAGGGATTATACTATTAGCGATTATTAAGCCTTTCTAAGCATTGTAATTAGCGTAAAATGTTATTAACACTCAGTCTTTTAAAGTCAGTACGCTGAGGTAAAGCCATGTGCATTTCATTTTTGAAATGTCTCAAACTGGTTAGGTAAGTAAGCAGCAAGTTCACCAGAAATCGCAACATATTTTAACAAGGCTTGCTCCAAACTCTTCGCGATGAGGGGTAATTTATTGCTAAGCTCATTACCTGAACCATCTTTCTTATCAGCGTCGGCAATAGCATTTTGTGGATCAGCAAAGGTGCTAAACATCATTAAACAGTGTTTTAAATCCTTCGCCATTTGAGGTGTTTGCAAGGCTGATTTTGCCTGCATTTTGTTCCAAGCGCCCTGCCAGTATTTTTCACGTGCAGTGTGAGCCACTAGCAAACCTGAACACCATTGACTCAATGCAGTATGATCATTAGGTAAATAAGTCGCATAAGTCGGCAAGCATAAATTTTCGCTATGCATTTGCGCAAGACATTCTTTAAAATATGCAAAGAGCATATCGGTAATAGCGTCAGCCTGCTCAGCGTTTTCAATTTGATGATGGTGCTTAATTACCCATGGCAACCAAACATCTGGTAATGGAATTTCGGGACATGCACAAGCCCCTAACAGACAACCTTCTACGTAATATTGCGAATGTAAAAATTCTGACTGTTGTGAGTCTTGATAAAGTACAGATAAATCCATAGCGGGTGATTTTGCCGTAATTAGGGTTTTCAGTGAGGTAATTGCGTGCCATCATACAAGTTCAAGTTTAGCTTTAATACCATTATCAATAATAAATAGAAAGGATGTGGAATGCGCTCAGGCATAAAAGGCCTCATTATTACCGCTGCATTTATAGGCCCGGGAACGGTAACGACAGCTACTCTGGTGGGCGCACAAACAGGCTACGCTTTATTATGGCTGTTGATATTTGCTATTTTCGCAACATTTGTGCTGCAAGAGATGGCCTCTCGCCTTGGTTCGGTATCTGGGATTGGTTTATCTGAAGCCATCATGTCGCAACTGTCTTCAACATGGATTAAATGGCTAATTGGCGCATTAATTGTGGTGGCAATAGGAGTAGGAAACGCCGCTTATGAAGGCGGCAATATTACAGGCGCCGCACTGGGCTTAAGCTCTAGCTTTGGCGGGAGTATCCAATTATGGGCTTTGGGCCTTGGCGCGATTGCGCTGATATTACTGATGGCAGGCCACTACTCGCTTGTTGAAAAATGTTTAGTGGGTTTAGTGGTAATTATGAGCTTAGTATTTATTACACTTATGATTGTGGTTGGCATTAACGTCTCTTTATTTACTCAAGGTCTTTTGCTCAATGCTCCCATTATGTCAAACACGGCGCTGGCCCTTGCGATTGTTGGCACCACAATTGTACCTTACAACCTGTTTTTGCATGCAGGACTGAGCGCGCAAGACAAACAAAAATCATTAGCAAAACGTAATAGTTCCAGTGAATATAAAAGTCAAAAGACAGAATTATTTGTCAGCATTGGCATTGGTGGCCTAGTGACTTTTGCGATTCTCTCAAGTTCGGTCACCGCTTTTTTTGTCACACAAGTTACTGTAGAACCCGCTAACATTGCCAATCAGCTAACGCCGTTGTTGGGCCAACACGCAGGTGTATTTTTCGGCATAGGTTTATTTGCTGCTGGTTTAACTTCGGCGATTACCGCGCCGCTCGCTGCCGCATATGCAATAAGTGGTCTGTTTGGCTGGGGAACTCATCTAAAAGACGTTCGCTTTAAACTCCTTAGTGTTGTCATAGTGATCATCGGCACTGCGGTTTCGACGATGGGGCTAAAACCAATTTCCCTTATAATTGTGGCACAAACAGCAAACGCTATGCTGTTACCAATCTCAGTAGTCTTGCTGGTGTGGGTATGCAACAGAAAGTCTTTACTTGGCCAATATAAAAATGGCTTAATCACCAACGCAGCTGCCGGTATTGTTGTTGTGCTAGTGCTTGCATTGGCCGGATATAAGCTATTTTTTAATTAGAATGTTAAGGGAATTCACCAATGGGCGTTCAACCCATACCTAAAGTTAACTGATATAAGAAAAAATGTACTTCTAAAAGGAACGACGACTATCTCGGCTCCAAATTGCTTTATATTTCGTGATATAAAAACGCTAAACGCACTACTCAATAAACGTATAAGTGCGAGAATGATCTAGCAATAATTTATCTTTAAGGGTCAGTATTTTGCCTATTGCAAATGCGTTTTCAAAAATTTTGCCACCGCTTCAAAATAAGCTACCCTCGATTCTTCTTCAAAAAATCCGTGCCCTGCTCTTTCTGTGTAGTACCACACATAAGGTTTGTTAGCCTTATCAAGCGCATCCTTCAGGGCTTGTGCATGTTCAATAGGCACGCGTTCGTCTTGACCGCCATGCGCCAAAAACAACGGCACCTGCAACTTTTCAATGTGGTTAACGGGTGATTGCGCATTTAATAACGAAATATCTTCACCAAGCTCTCCTTTCAAATACGCTTTTCCATATAATAAATATTCCTGAATGTCGCCTACTTCAAACATTAAGCCCAAGTCATATACACCTACATTAGCAACAATACATGAAAAGAGTTCAGGCGCGATAGTCGCCGACATTAACGCAGAGTAGCCGCCAAAACTGCCTCCCATAATACAAACATTATTTTTATCAATGCCGCCTGAATTTATAACAAATTGAGTGCCTTCAATAATATCTTTTTGAACCCGCGTTCCCCACTGCTTTTTAGACATATTTCCAAACTCAGAACCATAACCTTTTGAGCCTCTGAAGTTAATTCTTACCACTGCATATCCTTGAGAGGCCAAAAGCTGGACTTCTCTATCAAACGCCCAGTAATCTCTAGCACTAGGACCGCCATGCACTAAGGTAATTAGTGGCACGTTTTGTGTTTCAGGAATGTGCGAGGGAAACGTGACATAAGCCGGAATTGATTGGCCATCAGAAGCCTTAAAAGAAAAAGGAAAAGACTGAGACAAGTGCTCGCTTGGGATATCTTTTTTGTTTGAAAACAACAGGTGTAGTTTTTGATTTTCAGCCTCGTATAAATAATATTGTCCGGGAACAATCTCGTTACTGGCATAAATGGTGTACTTCGAATTGCTTTTGTCGACGCTAGTAATTCTTATGTTGTAACCTTTAAATATAGCCGTTAAGCGTTCAAATACGCTGGCCTCTACGGCATTAGTTTTTAGTAATTGGTAGCTTGGATAGCCGTTATCTAATTCAATTGCAATTGGGGTAACACCATCACTGGCAACTACTACGTTAGTGATATCTACCGTAGGATCATTAAATATTTGTGTACGTTCGCCTGTGTTAAAATCGAGTTGATATAGCGAAGTGGTATTGGTATCTATATTATCAACATAAAGTACACTTTCTCCATTTTCGCTTACACCAGCAACACTGAAACCACGGCCATATTCTTGATCTGAAACATCCACGAACTCATCTTTTTCGTATTTATAAATACGTTTCTCAAAGTTTTTATCAAGCCCAACCGCCATTTGCAAATTGCCATTATCGCTTGCCACAACATAATTAGAATCTGTTGGCACGCCAGCAATAACTGAGCTCAATCTAGCATTATAAATATTAAGTTTATGAACCGTTTTTTGTCTTTGGCCGCTGGCAGACATGGGTTGTGATGTAATGAGGATGTTTTCTTCGTCAGACGGTAGCAAATTGATGACCCGTGCCCACCCACGTACCGCTTCCTTTCTTTTAAGTTTTGTTCCAAGTTGCTGCTCGCCGCCTCGGTAACCATAAATAATTTCACCCCGTTTGCCATCGTAATCAATAGCAAAAAGCTCACCAAAAAATCGTGGACGTTCTGCCCAAGGATCGTGTTCAAGCACTTCCATTACTAAGCGCTCATTATTCGCCCAATAAAACTTACCAACTTGCTGTTTCGCGCCAAAATTTGCTCCCCCAACTTGTTTCATACCATCCAGTTCCATTACAACTAGCTGGCGCTTACTATCGGTAATAATGGCAAAAGCTAAATGCTTGCCATCGGGACTAATTTTTACGTTAACAAACTCGTTATCTGCGGCAATTTCAGCGGGTGTGGGTAAGGCGAATGAGGCATTCGAAAACGTAATGATTATTATAACAAGTGAAAAATTGAGTAGACGCGCGAGATTCATGTAGCTTCCTTAACTTATCTGGTATGAATAAATTCTTACTTTAAGCTGATCATACATTTATAAATTTTATATCGCTACTTGAATGTTGCGAACACAAAATGAAGAGCAACTCAGTATGATGTTTAGTATCGTTTACATCAGTCAGCCACAGCTATTGCTTGATTCAACATCTAGCATGAGATAACTTGGATTTAAGATAGGAGAGAAATTATGAAAATTGTTACCTTAGTTATCATGTTCTTTGCACTAATGCTGAGCGCTTGCACTACCACAACGACCTTAATAGATACTCGCTCGACTCCTTATCAGCTGCCATTATTGATTAACCATGCAATATTTAAAAAACAAGCTACTTCTTCAGAAGCGGATATTTTTCGATTGCCGGATTATGAGCGAGAACGCTTTCAAGCATATGCCTCAAAGCACTCTAGAACTCGAGCCGATAAAATAATTCTCTATTACCTAGAAGAACAATTACGCAATTTCAAATATCATGGCGATACCCTTACCGCGAGTCAAACTATTGCGCGCTCTCGGGGAAACTGTATAAGTTTGGCAATTTTGACGCAAAGCTATGCAAACGAGCTTGAGCTAGAAACCAGCTTTCAAGAGCTCTCAAACGATCCTGTTTACGCACAAGAAAATGGTCTAGTGTTTATTTCTAATCATTTCAAAACTAAGATTTATGCGCCTAATAATGAAATAAAGCAAGGCGCAATTTTTATTGAATTCATGCGCGCAGGCACTCTAATCGACTACTTTCCAGACAGAGGCAGCTTTTATTCAGTAAGCGCAAGTTATAACGACTTAGTGTCGAAATATTACAGCAATTTGGCTGCCCACGCATTAACAACTCACCACTTAAACCTTGCATATTCACACATCTTGGAAGCCTACAAATACACACCGGATGACCCCGAGCTTTATAACATGGCTGGCATATTGCATCGTCGAGCGGGCGATTTGCTAAGCGCAAAAGCTATCTATCAAGCAGCGCTAGACAACAAGCTGAACAGTACTAACTTACTAAATAATTACATACTTTTAGCCAAAAAACTGGGCGAAAATCAGCTTGCCGAGCAACTTTCTTTACAACTTATCGATCAGGAGAAAGATCCTTTTGATTTACTTGCCTTAGCTAAAAACGATGCTCAAATGGGTTCTCTCAATAAAGCTATAAAAAATATTGAACAAGCTATAACGCTAGCTCCTTACATTCCTGACCTGTATTTAGAGTTGGCAAAAATAAAATATAGGCAAGGCAGATTTAAACAAACTGAAACTATGCTAGGAAAAGCGATTGAACTTCAGCGAGACGAAGAGAAGCTTGACGTTTACAAAGCCAAATTGCTATCACTGTACTCAAGTCAATAGTCTGCTGGTATAAAAATTGAGTTGTTGGCCTGTAGTAATTTAGCAACTAATATACGAAAGGCAGGCAAAGCAATTATTTAGTGGCACGTTTGTCGATAGGCGGTGCACATTTAAACAAGTTTTGATGAGGTTTTTTTGGCGCAGGACAAGCTTGTCCTTTGGCGTAATTGGAGTTCCATAATTCTTTTAGCTCTGGCTTGTGGCCGTCTTTAGCCCATTGTTGCTCGGCTTCGCGCTGCTTTACATAGTTGCCTTGCCGCTCTTTATTCCATTGATTAACTTGTTCCAAAAATTCTGGGTCGTCATTTAACTCACAAATATCCATTTCCATATCATTTAGCAAGGCCAATGGATATGGCAATATTCTACAAATAGCCTCACCGGCTTTAAATTTCACATTTTTGTTAGCCTCGGTAAGTCGCCAACTCATGGTAAACGGAAACGGTAGCCAATCTGTTCTGATGAAAGCATCCAAAGGCACAGCGAAATTCTTGTCTTGATTTGCAGGTCCCGTTACCAAAAGTCCACAATCGGGCGGGGTCCTAAACAAAAATGGAATGTACCAAGTAACCGTGCCAGAGCCAAAGTGAGGCTTAGGGCCGAAGGGATCGTTAGCACTCGTTTTTATTTCCAATTGGTCACCTTGGTCTTTACCTTGCCACGTTATTTCAGCATCGACAGGATTAAGTATTTCCCACCCCATACTGTTAGCCGCCGTTAAAGGAATGCAGCGATAAGCATAGCGCGCAGGGGTAGTGTCCATCCAATCTCGAGTGATTTTGCACGGCCTAATTGACTTTGTTACATCTTTGGTGACTCCGGGAATTACGTACGCTATCAATTTATTATGTGGGACAGACTGCGGGTTTGGCATTTACAAATAATCTCCTGCGGTAGCTTCATCAATTTACAAATTTTATAAAATATGAAGAGTCACAGGATGCAACTAGAATGTCAAGACGCTATTAAACGACAAAAAACTTGACCGGTCGATAGATTAAGGTTCGACACTAAAATGCAGAGGCGGTACTGTCGAGTAAACACATCACCATCAGACAAATCAGATTGATACTTTATTTCCACAACAATTCGTATTTAACGCTCAAGATTCACCACTAAATATCGATTGTTACGCATTGTTAATCTATAGAGCGGCGAGTCTTCGTTGCAAAATAAAAAATGATGCTATAAAAGTTACAAAACAAATTCTTTAGCAACGCCCTTCTAATACTGTTTGCGAAAAATAGTAATGCAATAGTTCTACCAATTTAACGAAAATCTTTTATAAATACCTGAACTGATATACAAAGCAGACCAACTTCGCATTAATGCAACAGCACGCCCCTGATTGAAACACTTCCTCAGATACAAATAACACTGTGTTGCATAGTGTAGGCGCATAGTTTATGCTTTTTCTAGTTTGTAAAGTCGTTAGCAGTCTGGTGAGACATTGGTGTTAAATAAAAACAGTTTGAAACTGATGCAGCAAGGCTTAAATTTGCATCAAGCTGGGCGTTTAGCTGATGCCAAAGTTTGTTATGAGAGTAGTTTACAGCAACAAGCAGATAATTATGAAACTCTTCAGTTACTTGGCGCTTTATTGCATAAACTGGGTAAGTCAGGTCAAGCAATTGATTGCCTAGAACGCTCATTAGCGATTAAGCCCGACCAAGCGCATGTTGCCAACACTTTAGGCAATGTTTTCAAAGCGACTGGCAAGTTAACTGAGGCGAAGCAACAATACTTGCTGTCTATCCAAATTAAGCATGATTACCTCGACCCATATATAAATTTATGTCAGTTGATGGTGATGCAAAGTGATTACGAGTCCTGTCAAAAACTACTTCATCGCGCAACTCAAATCTTTTCAGTTAATTGGCAATTGCTCAGAATACAAGGCCTCGTATTCAGAGAAACAGACCAATTTAAAGATGCGCTTGAATATTTCCACCAAGCAAATAAGCTAATGCCGAATAAACTCAGCATATTGCATGACTTAGGCTTAACGTACAGAAAAGCTGGGCAGCCTGAATCTGCGCTAACTTTTTATAGAAAAGTCGAACAATTAGGCCATCAATCTGAATCTTTCTTTCATAATTTTGGCAATGCTTTCAATGATATTGCTAATAACGTTCAAGCATTAAAATATTACTCTCTTGTATTGCAACTAAATCCTTTAGCTAGAGACACTCTGCTCAATTGGTGTGATTTGATGTGGGAGTGTGGACAAAGCTCAATGATGTTTGCTGCCTATGAGCGCGCAATCGAGGAGCAATCAGTTCCTGTAGAAATTTATGGAGATTATGTCAAAAAATTACTGAGAACAAATACACTGGATACCGCAAAACGTGTAGTCGAGAGTATGGAGAAAAAATTTCCAAATACTGGTCTTACAAAAACACTTGTTATAGCGCTTCTTCGATCACAAAAAGATGTGGCTGCAGATCTAGGCAATCTCGATGACATATTTGAAGACACAGACTTGGCTATTGATGAAAAGTTGACGGTTTTGGAATATATTCTCGAGCGCGGGGACTATAGCTATGCACTTCAGCAAATGAAACGATTGCAAAAAGAATATCCAACTAATCAATGGCTACTATCGGTTCTGCACACATGTTATAGGCTGAACCCAATAGAATCTGAACTTATTCCTAAGTTAGAAGATTACATTTTGGAATTTACAATATCGCCCCCCCGCAACCAAACTATGGATAACTTTATTGAGGAATTGAGCACTTATTTATTAACTTATCATGGCGCAAGAAAACAACCTCTCGAGCAAACCCTGCACAATGGCACTCAAACCAAGGGCAACCTATTTGACGACGAGCATCCCTTATTAGCACATATTCAAGCGCAATACCGTTTAGCGGTAAATGAGTATAAACAACGTTTGGCGCATTTGCCCGAGATTTACCCTAGCTTTTGGCAAGACAAACCTACGTACTTTAACGGCTCTTGGTCGGTGGCTCTGAAACAGAGTGGCTTCCATAATCATCATATCCACCCAATGGGATGGCTAAGTTCAGCCTGCTACATTGCACTTCCCAATATTTCTGATAATAATAATCAAGGATATCTGCAATTTGGGATACCAAATTTAGCAAAAAACGGGCTTGATTTACCGCCGCTTAAAGAGATAAAACCTGAGGTTGGGAAGTTAGTGCTTTTTCCATCAATGCTTTGGCATGGAACGGTTCCATTTGACGAAAATTCAATTCGACTATCAATCGCGTGCGATATTTCTTACGCGGAATAAGACAAAACTTGGGATTACTCCAGTAAAATTGTCAATTGAAAATTTATTTTTGTAATGCCACTCTTATGTACGAGCTTTATAATCACCTTTTAGCCCCTACAATTTCCCACGCTACGGGAGGTTCTTCAGGATTTAGACGAAAAGGTATCGCATTTGTAATTGTGAGGCCTTTCTTCTCAAATAGTGCAGTTATTCGAATTATATCATCTTTGGCTAGCGCCGCTTTGTGCATTGAAGCTAAACGCTCCATATTCTGAGAAGCTTGTTTACTCGCCTCATCTATCCACTTAATGACCGCAGCATGCCCATAACTATTGTATTGCGACAACAATTGTTTTATTCCTTGATACAAATGAACGTGATGACCGCTGGGGACTTTTGTGCAATAAGCAGCGATTTTAGGTTCGATTGAAGTGAATGCTTTTACACTTTGCTCAACTACTTGCCTTTGATCAAGCGCAAATGCGTCAGCCACTGCGGCGGCACGAGACAAAAACTGTATATCTTGCAATAGTGTTAACCCATGCAGACTTTGTTGGGTCCTTCTATCAATTACCCCATCTTTAATGTGACTTAAGAAAACACATTTACCACCAGACTTTAGTAAACGAGGGACTTGCATGAAACCGCTATCACCTAAATACTCAATGCCAAATTGACTAAGTACGGCATCAAACTTACTTTCACCGAAACTTTTACTATTTAAGAACTCAGGATGAATTTTTATAGTTGGAATGTCGGCTTTTAACATAGCCAATGCTTCTTTGGAAATATCTAAAGCATTAGCTTCGTATTCTTTAATATTGGGAATGCACCTATAAATCGCGCCAGCACCACTAGCGATGTCTAATAAGCTTGATGAACTTTTTAGTTCAGCGATGTGGGTCTGCCAAAACTTTCGGAGGTTATCGTGCTTCTTACCGTCTTTATTTGTGAATACGTCTGCGTGTAACTCATCTTGTTGCCAGTATTCAAGCCACTTATTCATATTGTTCCTGTTTTCGAAAGATCGCTTACTTACAGTAATTTTCAAAGTCAGCCAAAAATGGACTAAAAAAAAGAGAGCCGAGGCTCTCTTTTAGTATCAAGTTACAACTTTTTTTAGAAAGTCGCTCTAACGCTTACAAAGTAAGTACGACCAAATACGTCGTAAGTAGATGGATAAGTGTTAGCTTGTTGGTCGTTGTCACCAATTACTGGTGGCTCTTCATCAAGCAAGTTATCTATACCCGCAGTAATGCGGTAATTGTCGGTAATGTAGTAAGTACCAGAAAGGTCGAAATAGTTAGTGCCGTCAATCTTATCAACAGCAAAATCTGTCTCTGGATCATCGTCATTCACTTCACCAACATAACGCCATAATAATTGTGCGCTATAATTGTCTGTACCGTAGGTAAAGGTCATTCTATGCTTATACTCTGGCACAGGTTCGCCACAGTTTTGCCCAAAGTTACCAGCACATTCTATTAAGTCTGGAGACCCATCAAACGGCAAGAAATCGCTTTCTGTGGTGTAAGTACCAAGATAGCTGATGTCTAAATCGTTACCGTATACTTCAAGACCGTAACTTGCTATTAAGTCGTAGCCTTTAAGTGTTATTGAAGCAACGTTTTGAGATGAACTTTCAACAAAATCGATTGTACCATCAGCACGACGGTTAACCGAATTACAGAAAGCACCACCGGCACCAGAACCAGCCTTAGCACTGTCGTAACAAGTGTCTAGGATGTTATTAGTACCACCACCAAACGCAGCCACTGCATCATCAATTTCGATGTCAAAATAATCGAAAGAGAATGTGAAGTCTTCGGTAACATCAACAACAACACCTACTGTCAGTGTTTCTGCTGTTTCCTCAACTAGGTTAGGATTACCACCGCTTATCGTACGGACTTGACCAGACGCAGGATTGATTGCGTTAGAGAATATAACGTTAGCCGGTACACCTGTTTGTGCACAAAGCTGACGAAGAGCGTCATCTTGTGTTTGGGTACCATTGCCTGCACATGGATCAGATGCACCCGGGAAATTTTCTCCACGTGGTGAAAACAATTCGCCAATGTTCGGTGCACGCACAGCTGTATTGAAGCCAGCACGGAAACGGAAGTTTTCGAACGGAGCATAGATACCCGCTATTTTATAAGACTCAACCGAACCTGAGGTAGAGTAATCTTCCGAGCGATACGCTAAGTTCAATTCTAAAAGCTCTGAATAGTCTTCACCACGAAGAATTGGCAACATTGCTTCTACAGAGTAACCAGAAACCGTAAATCCACCGGCAAGTCCTGGGGCACCATTAAAGCCAGCGATTGTACCCGCTGCTAAATCTTGAGATGGCAAAAACTCGAAATCTTCTTGTCTATGCTCATAAGCAAAACCTATTGCTATTGGACCACCTGGTAGCTCGAAGTAATCAGACGAGTCACCGCCAATTGATGCACCGAAAAGTTTCTGTTGGAACACCGCTGTAGATGCTACCGCAGTTCTCAAGAACTCAGCTGCATTATTAGAAATGTTACCTTGACCAAATATATTCATTGGTGAACAACTAACCGTTCCGCCATTTGCTGATGTATCTGCGCAAGATGGATTACCATTTGCATCAAGAATGACTTGACCTGCGTCATCTGTTGCAAGTAATAGTGCTTGGTCAAAACGACCGCGGTTGACGTTTCCAAGTTGCGCTGCTGCGTTACTTGTTTTACCGGTTTGGTAATAAGCATCGTAAAACCATGGTGAATCACCAACATCGCCACGAATACCTATTTGGAACTGATAAGAAGTGAATGCATCTTCAGAACGACGAGGACCAACTTCTTCTAAACGACGACGCACAAGCGCACGACCTTGGTCAGCAATTCCGTCACCGTCAGTGTCAATAATAGGTGTGGTGTTGTTGTAGCCTAAGATGTCATCTGGGTCAGCGCTACCAGCGGTAGAATCAAACACACAGTTTAAGCATAAGAAAGGCGAATTAGAATCAGTTGGATCCGCTAAAATCACGTCATCGAACACTGGCATCATACGGATACCAATACCTACATTGTCAGTGTTGTTACCCGAAATTATAGGCTGTGCACCGTCTGCAAGAAAGGGGTTACCGTCTAAAGTAAACGTAGACGTTTGGAATATTGGAGTTGGTGCTAGCTGCGAAGGTACGCGGCTATCTGTAAACATTATACGACCATACAGCTCTGAATTTTCAGAAATTTCATACGAACCTAAGGCTGTTGCCTGATGGCGTTCTTGTGGTAACTGAATGTAGTTAACCGGTGCGTAGTTATAGAAGTCGTTGGTGTCACCGCCAGAAACAAATGGGCGTACATTTCCATCTTGACCAAATATGATACCACCAGAATCTGGAGCAAAATTGTTAAATCCACCTGCGAATATAGCAGTATCTGGAACACCAGATGAACCAGTTGGTTCTAAACCATTGCGGTCTGCGTTATCACCAAATGCAACTGCGGAAAATTCGCGGTCGCCTTGGAAAAGATCTTCACGGTCTGTGTAAGCAAAGTTGAACACAACATTACCTTTACCGTCAGCAAAGTTTCCGCCAACCGTAAAGTCGACGTTGAATATCTCAGCATCACCTTCTTCAGTCACTTCATAACCGGCCTGAACTTCAACGCCTTCAAAATCATCTTTAAGCTTAAAGTTCACAACACCTGCAACTGCGTCTGACCCATATACCGCAGAAGCACCACCAGTTAGCACTTCAACGCTTTCAATAAGCGCCGTTGGGATAGAGTTAATATCAACTGCTCCACCTCGTGTGGCAGGAATTGCGCGTGTACCGTTTACCAATACAAGGGTTCTGTTAGTTCCCAAGCCGCGTAAATCTACAGTTGCTGTACCATTTCCTGGATTATTAGACGTTCGGTCTAAGCCCGGAACTACTTGTGGTAGAGTATTCAACAATGACTCTGTGTTCACGGTAGCAGTTAGCTCAAACTGGTCTTGACCGACTACAGCGATAGGCGCTGATGTGGCAAACTCTGTTTGGCGTAAACGTGAACCCGTTACCTGAATTTTTTCAATTGACTCTTCAGTTGCGCCGCTTTCTTGTGCTAACGCTGAACCAGCGAGGCTGATGGTAGATGCAGCACTAACCGCGCAGGCAATTTTAACTGCTCTCGCTAATTTTGTGTTTATGAACATGTATGTCTCCCTAGACGATAATTTTTATTAATTATTTAATTTTTGTAAATTATTTAATGAATGTTGAGCACGGGATTTTTTCCCATAGTTGCAGTATATAAGGATTTGCAAGTCACGGTCAACATTCTAAGCATATTAAATTAGCGAGCGGATTTATAATTAGCAAATAAGTTCAAATAAATTACACTACTTATTGTTATTTTTACATTTGATAGGGTTTATGAAGAGGTCTGAGATTAAAAATTTCCCTACCCTAAATAATGAAATCTAGACCAAACTGTATAAAAAATAAACGGTTCAATCGCAACTTGACCTTTCTCTTGTGAAATGGAAATGACTTTATCTAGCTAACCACAAATTCGGATTAAGCGCTTTGCCTTTATGGCGTATTTCAAAGTATAGCCCTGCACGTTCTTGACCACCACTTGTGCCTACTAAACTAATGGTTTGTCCAGCTCGCACTAATTCGCCCACATTTCTGAGTAAAGCTTGATTGCGGCCATACACACTCATATAACCTTTACCATGATCAACTATGCTGACCAAACCAAAACCCTTCAGCCAGTCGGCATAAAGTACAACGCCATCGGCCACCGCGCTAACGGGCGCGCCCGACTCACCATTAATGACTATACCCTTCCATCTAACCTGGCCTTGGCGACGTTTGCCGAATAGGCGCTGGATGCTGCCACCGGCTGGCACAATAAGTTGGCGTTCTTTGCCCTCTAAACCTACTAATTCTATGTCGGCCTTTTCGGCGCGCTGTAAAGCTTGCTGCGCGGCAACTTCCGCTTGGTCAATTGCGCTTTGTAAATCGCTTTCTTCCTGTTGAAGCTGGCTAACTCTAGCTTGGTCGCTTCTTATTTGCTGTTCTAAGGTCTTAAAAGTGTTGAAGCGCTTTTGCTGCTGATTACGCAATTGAGAAGACTGCGACGATTGTTGAGTTAACAAACTAGTTAGCTGCAACTCTTGGGTGTCTAGCTTTATTTGCACCGTTTCCAGTGCCTTTATTAGAGCTCGGAAGCTTTCTATTTGGCTTTGCCGCGCTTTATTCAAATATTGATAATAGGTGAGCATTCGCTCAAACTTCCCAGCCTCGTCTTGATTAAAAATCATTTTTGCGAAATCGTAGTCACCCGCCACGTACGCGCTTTTTAATTGACTAGCAAGCGCACTTTTTTGATTATCAATTTGAGTTTGTATTGAGATTTTTTCTGCGTTTAAATTCGCAAGTTCAACGCGCGTCGTTTTTAGCTTATTGTCAGTTTGATTCAACAAGGTTGCGGTTTGCGCTATTTTCAATTCGGCCAGTTTGAGTTCCTGTTGCAATCTGTCTGAGTCAGCCAAATTTTTATTAAGTTGGGCTTGGGTTTGTTCAATTAGGTTTTTGATGGTTTCTAAATCTTTCGATTCATTCAAGGAGTTTTGCTCAGTGTTGCTCTGGGCATAACTCGGTTGCCATACAAATAGCAAGCTGAGAACACACAAGATCAGAAGCAGACCGCGATGTTTAGTAAACATTGCGTATACCGCTAAAACATGAAATCTTTTTACTTGGCAAAGACTAAGGCCTCATATTAATCAAAGTTCGCGGCTTAGCTAATAAGCACTAAACCGCTACGAATATTGCTATTTAAGAGTCACAATAGGAGTTCCTGTCATTTCTGGTGGTTGCTCCATACCCATCAAATGAAGCATGGTGGGCGCAACATCGCTTAAAGTGCCGTCGTTGCGTACAGATGCATCTCGACCATAATAGATAAACGGAACAGGTTCGCTTGTGTGTGCCGTGTGGGCAACTCCGGTTTCAGCGTCTTTCATTTTTTCTGCATTGCCGTGATCGGCGGTAATTAAACACTCACTTCCGTTTTTACTTAGGCTTTCTATTATACGACCTAAACAAGCATCAACCGCTTCGCATGCTTTAACTGCGGCATCAAAGTTTCCGGTATGCCCAACCATATCACCATTTGGAAAATTACAAATAATGACATCGAAGGTACCGGCGTCAATCGCTTCAATAATAGCGTCGGTGAGTTTCTCTGAATTCATTTCGGGTTGTAGATCGTAGGTAGCAACATCGGGCGAGGGTATTAACACTCTAGTTTCACCTTCGTACTCATCTTCCTTACCGCCACTGTAAAAGAAGGTCACGTGGGCAAATTTTTCTGTTTCTGATATGCGCAGCTGCGTTTTACCGTGCTTCGACAGCCATTCTCCCATTACATTAACAAGATTCTCAGTAGGATACGCCACCGGCGCGTGTAGCGTCGATTCGAACTCAGTTAGCATCAAAAAGTTGATGTCGGCTTTTGGGCCTCTATCAAAACCATCGAAGTCGGGTGTAATTAGGGCATGAGAAAGCTCCCGCGCGCGGTCGGCTCGAAAGTTCATGAACATAACGGTATCGCCCGACTGCATGCCTTTATAGTCGCCAATAATGGTGGGCTTAACAAATTCGTCAGTTTGTTCTCTTGCGTATGACTCTGCCACGGCTTGAGTCGCGGTACTCGTATGAAATTCTGCGTCTGCATTGACTAGCATATTGTAGGCAAGCTCTACGCGATCCCATCTGTTGTCGCGGTCCATTGCATAGTAACGACCAACTAGGGTGGCAACTTGTGCGCCCTCTATGCTGGCGCATACGTCTTGCGATTGCTTAACATATTTTTCAGCGCTTTGCGGCGGGGTATCGCGTCCGTCTAGAAAACCATGAAGATATATTTGTTTGGCGCCGCGATCTTTTGCGAGTTTAATAGCTGCGTGCAAATGGTCTTGATGAGCAT
>Ga0115567_10001693_pt1 | contig 21991 bp, 15 predicted proteins | sample COGITO_mtgs_1204_2_FD_88679 | JGI IMG/M metagenome (GOLD analysis project Ga0115567, IMG submission 88679) | Pelagic marine microbial communities from North Sea - COGITO_mtgs_120412 | ecosystem: Environmental > Aquatic > Marine > Epipelagic | place: Germany:Helgoland, sampling site Kabeltonne... | reverse complement strand
CGCACTCGTAGATGTCACCGGGGCCGTTGCAGACGCCACAGGCGTCCAGCGTACCGACGCATTCATCGACGTCGTCGCAGATGCCATCGCTGTCGGCATCGGCCGCACAGGATCCACCGCAGTCGCCGAGGGCGTCGGTTTGGTTTCCGTCGCAGTCGCAGTCACCGTCAGGGATGTCATCGCAACCGCACTCGTAGATGTCACCGGGGCCGTTGCAGACGCCACAGGCGTCCAGCGTACCGACGCATTCATCGACGTCGTCGCAGATGCCATCGCTGTCGGCATCGGCCGCACAGGATCCACCACAGACTCCGAGGGCGTCGGTTTGGTTTCCGTCGCAGTCGCAGTCACCGTCAGGGATGTCTTCGCAACCACACTCATAGACTGCTCCTGGTCCAGCACAAACACCGCATTCATCGAGCACTCCGAAGCAATCATCTTCGTCATCACAAATGCCGTCGCCATCCGCATCTGCGAGCTCAACGGCACCACTTGCGCAAAATTCACAGGGGTCATCTGCAAACAGACAAGAGGAGTCATTGAGGGTGGCTTCCTCGTCAAAATTGCAGGCAAGGCTGTCCGTGCAACCTCCAATAGGAAGGTCCAAATTCAGATATACCGTACCGCCAATGTTGTCGCCTTCCAAGAAGACCTGCGTGTTGATGTTGCCTGTAAGCATGCCGTCGGTGGTGAACTGGGCAATGAGGACCCGCAAGTCGGGACCGGCAATTCCATTGGATGCGCTGGGCAAAACAAACCACCCTCCGCCGGTGAGGTCTGAGATGGCAAAACTGCTGCCGTTTGACCCGTCAGCAGGTTCAAATACCGAAACCCACGAGTTCGATCCAGACTCGAGGATGGAAATATCCGATTCACCCGCTGAGGGTGAAGCCGACTCAGCGATTCCAATGGTGACGAAGCTGTCGAACTCATTGGAGGGGTAGTTTGTCCAAAGGAGAGGATTGGTTCCCGCAGGCGTGACGCTGCCGAGGGGAGAAGACTGGAAAAAACCGCCAGACGTCTCCAGTGAAAGGGGTTCATTGATGTCGCCATAAATACTCGAAATCTGGTCGGTTTCGGCATTGGTGGTGATGTACAAACGGTATGTATTGTACCCTGTCAAATCCGCGTCGTCCAGGACGCCGATATTGACGGCAACAGTGTCAATCTCCACTGTGAAATTCTGCAGAATTTCAAGCTGAGCATCGGTCAACTCTGCGGGTGTTGTGGACAACAGAGCATCCAAATCTTGGCCCCAAACAGAAGCCGAAATTGGAAGCAAACAGAGAATTACAAATTGGCGAAGAGATAGCATGGTAGTTTTGGTCAAGCACATTCAGCCCAAAAATTGCCACATCTAGTCGATATATATTAACCACCGACAAACTTTATATAGATTATTTGAGCCGTATAATCTCTTTCGTCGAAGTAATTGTAAAGTTTAACGAGAGTAATTTATATCTGTATTATACAGGTGTTCGTTGCGGTTCAACGGGCCACACTTTATCGCTCAATTTTGGTGCAGACTGAAGGATGGAAAGTGTCTTTATTAAGTCGTCGAGTGCCTTGATGGAGGCTATTATCTTCGTGGCCTCATGCGCAACATTGTCCTCTTCGGCCCTCCCGGTGCGGGTAAGGGTACCCAAAGTGCTTTGCTCGTTGATCATTTCGGCTTCGTTCACCTCTCAACAGGGGATATTTTCCGGCTCAACATCAAGGAAGAAACCGTGCTTGGGAAATTGGCCAAGTCTTACATGGAGAAAGGCCAGTTGGTGCCCGATGACGTTACCATTCGCATGCTTGAAGATTCGGCCAACGGACACCCTGATGCCAGAGGGTTCGTTTTTGATGGATTCCCGAGAACCACGGCCCAAGCCGGTGCATTGGATGCCTTTCTCAATGAGAAGGGGCAGGCCATTAGTGGTATGTTGGCATTGGAAGTGCCAGAAGACGAGCTCAAGGTGCGTTTGGCCAAGCGTGCAGAGACCAGCGGCCGTCCGGATGATGCGGACCCTGCCGTGATTCAGAAGCGCATTGACGTGTACAATGCGGAGACGGCGCCTGTAGCGGACCATTATCAGGCCCAAGGGAAGTACCAGGGCATTGAAGGCCTGGGCAGCGTTGAGGACATATTCGGCCGCCTCAGGTCGGCCATTGAAGCTTGGGCTTGAGGGCCTGACTGTCCATGGCCAGCGAGAATTTCGTCGATTACGTCAAGCTGTGGTGCCGTTCTGGAAAGGGCGGCGCGGGCAGCACGCACATGCACCGTGACCGGGTCACCGCCAAGGGAGGTCCCGATGGCGGCGATGGCGGCCGTGGTGGCGATGTCATCCTTCGCGGCAACAGCCAGGTGTGGACGTTGCTGCACTTGAAATACAGAAAGCACATTTCGGCAGGACACGGTGGCGCGGGAGGTGCCAACCGCAGGCATGGAGCAGACGGGCAGGATGAATTTCTGGACGTGCCCATTGGAACGGTCGTGCGCGATGCCGAAAGCCAGGAAATCCTGACTGAAATCACAGGGGATGGCCAGGAGTGGATCATGGTGAAGGGGGGAAGAGGCGGTTTGGGCAACGATCACTTCAAATCACCTACCAATCAAACGCCCCGCTATGCGCAGCCGGGCGAGGACGGCGCGGAATTGTGGCGCGTGCTCGAGCTGAAGTTGTTGGCGGATGTGGGACTGGTCGGCTTTCCCAATGCAGGGAAATCCACTTTGCTCAGTGTGGTCAGTGCGGCCAAGCCGGAAATAGCAGATTATCCGTTTACCACGCTGCGTCCCAATTTGGGCATGGTGGCCTATCGCGGAGACCGGAGTTTTGTGATGGCGGATATCCCCGGCATCATTGAAGGGGCGCATGAGGGCAAGGGGCTGGGTTTGCGGTTTCTGCGCCACATCGAGCGCAATGCCGTATTGCTTTTCTTGGTTCCGGGTGATGCCGACGACATCGCCGAGGCCTACCGCATTTTGCTCAGGGAGCTCGAGCAGTACAACCCCGAGTTGCTGGCCAAGGACCGCGTGCTCGCGATCAGCAAGAGCGACCTCTTGGATGTGGAATTGCGGGAAGAGGTCACCGCCGCCCTCGGAAAGTTGGGGCACCATTATTTCAGCGCAGTCACTGGCGAAGGTGTGGACCGGCTGAAAGATTTGATATGGCAGGCCATTGAGGGTGGTTCGGCTTGAATATCTACTTCTCGGTACCTTCGCGCAGCACCATCAACGGCCATGGGAGAAACACTCGCGCTCGACACAGGAGAAGACCTGAGAAAGGTCGCCCTACATGATTACCGATTGGCTTGCATTAGCCGAGAGGCTTCGCTTCTCGGGCGCAAGGAGGTCCTGACCGGAAAGGCCAAGTTTGGCATCTTTGGAGATGGCAAGGAGGTGGCGCAATTGGCCTTGGCCCGCCAGTTCGGCGACGGTGACTTCAGGAGCGGATACTACCGCGACCAGACCTTGATGATGGCCCTCGGGCTCATGAGCGTGGAGCACTACTTCGCACAGCTGTATGCAGATACGCACCCCGATCGGGAACCCATGACTTCCGGTCGCCAGATGAACGGGCACTTCGGCTCGCGCACGGTGGATGCCGAAGGGCAGTTTTTGCCCCTCACGAAGCAGCCAAACAGCTCGGTGGACCTTTCTCCGACAGCCAGTCAAATGCCGCGGTTGTTGGGATTGGCTCATGCCAGCAAGCATTACCGCGCCTGCGGCAAGGCCATGAAGAAGGCCGGGTTCAAGGTCAAAGGGTTTTCGCGGGATGGAAACGAGGTGGCTTTTGGTACCATTGGCGATGCCTCCACCTCTGAGGGCATGTTCTGGGAAACCATCAATGCCGCTGCCGTCCTTGGCGTGCCGCTGTGCATGAGCATTTGGGACGATGGCTATGGCATTTCGGTGCCAAAGAAATTCCAAACGGCGCGCGAGAGCATATCCCAAGCTTTGGCCGGCATGGCCTATGGGTCAGAACCAGGTGGCGCGGGAGATGGAGGCATTGCCCTCGCTGAGTCCGAAGCCGCATTGCCAGGAGGCGGCATTGTCATCTTTAAGGTGCGCGCTTGGGACTATCCGGCGCTGTTGCTGACTTATGAGCGGGCGGCCAAGATTTGCCGCGAGCGCCATGTGCCGGTGCTGGTGCACGTGGAGGAATGCACCCAGCCACAGGGCCACAGCACCAGCGGCTCCCACGAGCGCTACAAATCTCCCGAGCGGTTGGCTTGGGCGGAGGAATTTGACTGCATCCGCCAATTGGGGCGTTTCCTTGAAATGGAGGGTGCGGCCACTGAGGCTGAACTCGAAGCCATTCGGCTCGAAGCAAAGGCCCAGGTGCGGCTGGAGCAGAAGGCCGCATGGAAGGCGGTCAGGTCTGCACTGGATGGGGAGCGGGATACCGCAGTGGAGCTTTTGCACGCTGTTCCTGGCATGGCCGACCGTGCCGCAGCCTTGAAGGCGATCACCGAGCCGATCAGACGGGATGTGCACGTAGCGGTGCGCCAGGCATTGCACGCTTCTGCCGGCGCGGATTCGCCGGAGCGGACCGCGTTGCGCCGCTGGTTGGGGGTGCAGCAGGACCGCTGTGCGGGTTTGTTTGGCGGACAATTGCACGCAGCAGGCACGTTGGACGCCACGGCGGTGGCCCCCGTGGAGGCTGTGATTGGCGAGGAGGTCGTGGACGGTAGGATTGTGTTGAGGGACAACTTCAAGGCCCTGTTTGAACAGCATCCCGAGGTGCTCACTTTTGGCGAGGATACGGGCAAGATTGGCGGGGTCAACCAAGCCATGGAAGGCATGCAAGAGGCCTTTGGAGAGGAGCGGGTCGCCGATACCGGCATCCGCGAGTGCACCATCGTCGGGCAGGGCATCGGATTGTCCATGCGCGGATTGCGCCCCATTGCTGAGATCCAATACCTGGACTACCTGTACTACGCGCTGCAGATCATGCGCGACGACCTGGCCACGGTGCACTACAGAAGTGCGGGCAGCCAGCGCGCGCCGCTGATCATTCGCACCCGCGGACACAGACTCGAAGGCATTTGGCATGCCGGAAGCCCCATGGGCGCCATCGTCCACAGCGTGCGCGGCATGCACGTTTGCGTTCCGCGCAACATGACGGAGGCCGCGGGGATGTACAACACGCTCTTGGCCGCAGGAGATCCCGCATTGGTCGTCGAGTGTCTGAATGGATACCGCTCCAAAGAGCATTTGCCCCTGAACCCAGGTGAATACCGCGTGCCCTTGGGTGTGCCCGAGGTGGTCCGTGAGGGAAGGGACTTGACCATAGTCTCTTACGGCAGCACGTTCAACCTCTGCACCACCGCCGCAGAACGCCTTTCCGAATGGGGTGTGGAGGTCGAGTTGGTCGACGTGCGCACCCTGCTCCCGTATGACCTGACCGGAGTGGTCGGTCAAAGTGTGGCGCGGACGCACCGCGTGCTGTTCGTTGATGAAGACGTGCCCGGTGGTGCTACAGCCTACATGATGGAGCGGTCCATCGCTTCAGGTGACCTCTGGATGCACCTGGATGCGCCGCCACAGTGCCTGTCCGCTGCGCCGCACCTGCCTGCTTATGGAAGTGACGGCGATTACTTTTCTAAGCCCTCGGTGGAGGACATCGTCGAAAAGGCCTATGCGATGGTGGCCGAAGACGACCCTGAGGGTTTGCCCGATCTGATTTGAGCGGTGGAGCGCATTGAATTCCAGTTGCGGACACCGTACATCGACTTGCTTCAATTGCTCAAAGCCACGGGCCTCTGCGCAACAGGGGGAGAGGCGAAGTGGGCTGTGGACGAAGGCAGGGTCACGGTAAATGGCGAGGCGGAATCCCGGCGCCGACGGAAATTGGTCGTGGGTGATGAGGTGGTGATGGATGGTCAATATCTCGTGCACATCGAACAGGTGTCTGCAACGTGATTTCGTCGCATATTGCCTTCCCCGTTGTCGAATAGGCAGGGCCGAAACCACGATTCACATTACGACATGTGTCAAATGCGCCACTTTTTCAGGGCTCTTTGCCTGACGCTCAGTTTGGTATCCTTGACAGCTTCTGCCCAAGTGGCCATCCGCGGCCAAGTATTGGATGGAGAAACAGGTGATCCGGTTTTTGCAGCCGGTGTATTGGTAGCGGGAAGCACCACGGGTACATCTACGGATTTTGATGGCCGCTTCCGCTTGGAGGTGCCCGCATTGCCGGTCAAACTGAACGTAAGCTTCATCGGGTATGCGTTGCTCGAAATCGATGTGCGCAGTGCGACGGATGAAATCCGCGCCGTGCTGCAACCCGATGCCGTCCTGATGGAAGAGGCGGAAGTGGTGGGGTCAAGGATCGACGAGCGCCAAAAACAAGGCCCGTTGACCGTTGAGTCCATGGACATCTTGGCCATCAAGGAGGCTCCAAGTGGCAATTTCTATGAAGGCCTCGGCAACCTGAAAGGGGTGGACCTCACAAGCGCTTCGCTCGGTTTCAAAATCATCAACACCCGCGGATTCAACAGCACTTCACCGGTGCGTTCCCTGCAGCTTATTGATGGCGTGGACAACCAAAGTCCCGGCCTGAACTTCTCGCTGGGCAACTTCTTGGGTGCGCCTGAACTCGACGTCATGAAGGTGGACATTGTGGCGGGTGCCAGCAGTGCTTTTTATGGACCCGGTGCCTTCAACGGTGTGGTGTCCATGGAAACCAAGTCGCCATTCCGTTTTCCAGGCCTCGCGGTGAGTGCCAAAGTGGGGGAGCGCAACCTCACCGAAACAGGATTCCGGTATGCCGATTACGTGGAAAACAGCGAAGGAAATCCGGTGTTGGGCTTCAAGATCAATGCCTTTCGCTTCAGCGCCGATGATTGGATCGCAGACAACTACAATCCGGTGGACGGCTCACTGGTCGGTGCCACAAACCCCGGGGGGTATGATGCGGTCAATGTTTATGGTGACGAGTACAGTACGGTGTTTGATTACAGCGGCGACAACAGTGCCAATGCCCGAGGATTGGGTGGTTTTTACAGAACCGGGTACCGTGAAATTGACCTGGTGGACTACGGCACCAACAACCTGAAAGTCTCCACGGCCTTGCACTTGAGGTTGCAACCGGAGAAAACCTATGAGTCGACTGAATTGGTCTACGGCTTCAACAGTGGATTTGGAACCACAGTATATCAAGGGGACAACCGCTTCTCCCTCCGAAACATTGAGTTCTACCAGCACAAATTGCAGCTTTCCAAACCGGGTAAGTGGTTTGTGCGGGCCTACCGCACAAGCGAAGATGCCGGGGACAGCTATGACCCCTATGCCACGGCGCTTAGACTGCAAGACGAGACCCGCAGTGACTACAGTTACTCCAAGGTGTATTACCGCTACTGGGTGGACAGCATTGCGCCGATGATTTCAGGCACTTGGCCCCAGGGTGTCCTCGACACTTCGGGTCCATTCCCCACGTTTACGATTCCCCCGGACAGCATCTCCAATTGGTTCAGCAGCAACCAAGACAACCTCACGGAATGGCACGACCTGGTTGAGAATTGGACCAACAATGGCTACGCCGGCCTGAGCGATGTGTCGCTCGAGCCTTTGGGTCACTTGCAGCCGGGCACCCCCGAATTTCAGGAGGCCTTTGACAGGATTACTTCGTTGAAGAACAATGAAGGGGAGGGAGGCACGCGCTTTTATGACCGATCGAGCCTTGTTCATGTGCATGGTGAGCGCACATTCAAGCCGAGGGGAGTCGATGAGATTAAGATAGGGGCCAATTTCAGGAGGTATACACCGGATAGTGATGGGACCATTTTCAGTGATACAACCGTGATGAGATGGGAAGGTGGCAATGTGGGGTGGGTCAACAAAAACCAAATAGTGAATCAGGAAGTCGGCCTGTATGCGGGGGCCAGAAAACGGTTTGCTGAGGACAAGGTGATCACCACCGCGACCTTGCGTGCCGACAAGAACCAGAACTTCGATTGGGTCTTCTCTCCAGCGGCTTCTTTGGTGTGGCAACCCAGAGAGCAGGACTATTTCAGGGTCAGCTTATCGAGTGCGCTGCGCAATCCGACTTTGGCGGACCAGTACCTGTATTTGGATGTGGGACCGGCCACGCTGGTGGGCAACCTGCAAGGCCGTGACAGCCTGGTGACGATCTCGAGTTTCATCGATTACCGAAACAGCATTTCGAGTGCGGCTGGCCTGCCCTTCGGAAACTTGGATACGATGCAGTATTTCAATATTGCGCCCCTTCGTCCGGAACAGGTCAAGTCGGTTGAAGTGGGATACAGGACCACGTTGTGGGACAAACTCTACCTCGACGGCAGCTGGTACTACAGCCAATACACCAACTTCATCGGATACAACATCGGGTTGGATGTACTCTTCCAAAACGCCTCTTTCCCCGAAGCTGTGACCGGCATCGATGTGTTCCGCTATGCGGCCAATTCGATCAATGAGGTCCGCACGACCGGCGCTTCTATTGGTGCCAATTGGTATGTGGGTGACAATTGGATGTTGTCGGGCAATTACAGCTGGAACCGCTTGGTTAAAACCGATGAAGACGACCCCATCATTCCCGCATTCAATACCCCGGAGCACAAATACAACCTCGGAATCAGTACGCGCGATCTTCGGTTGAGGGAAGCAAGTACATGGGGTTTCGGCGTGAATTATAAGTGGGTCGAGGGCTTCGTTTTTGAAGGTTCGCCGCAATTCACTGGATTTGTTCCCACATTCGACCTGTTGGATGTTCAGGCCAATGCCCACATTGATCAGCTGAATTTGACTGTGAAGGCGGGCGCTTCTAATGTGCTGAAAAACTGGCACATAGAGACGTACGGCGGCCCTGCTGTGGGCCGTTTGGCCTACATCAGTCTGCTCTTTGAAGTGGACACCCGGGACTGATTTTGGGCACATTATCCACGAATACAAATTTCCAAAGGCCCATTGGAGTGATTCCGGCGTGTAATTCGTACACACTCTGATGGACCTGACCTATCTTTTCCCTCTCAACTTTAGGGACCAAACCATGAAGCAAACTTGTCTCCTTCTGGCAGCATTTTTCATCTGCCTCACTGCTGGTGCACAGACCCGATACCTCGATGAGGTGTTCAGCGATGTGACCGTGACCTCAAACATTCAGTACGGTACAAACATCACCGTCATCACGGCATTGCAAAGCCTTCCGCCTGCTGCACAGCCTCTGGTGCTCGACATGTATGAACCGACGGGTGACACCGAGACGGACCGTCCGCTCTTGATGATGTTCCATACCGGAAACTTCCTTCCAGTGTATGTAAACGGTGGAGCGCAGGGTACCAAGACCGATAGCGCGATTGTCGAGATCTGCACCCGCTATGCCAAGATGGGATATGTGGTGGCCAGTGTGGACTATCGTGTAGGTTGGAACCCTCTTGCTGCCACTCAGGAGGAGCGCACCTTGCAGCTGATTCAAGCTGCGTATCGGGGCGTTCAAGACAGCCGGACTGCTGTCCGGTACTTCCGCAAGTCAGTGGCTGAAGACGGAAACCCTTACGGCATCGATGACACCAAGATTGCATTGGGCGGCGATGGCACAGGAGGATACATCACCTTGGCATCTGCGGGTATTTCGAGCTACAACGACATCATCCTCGATGATACGGGCGTTCCGATTTCCAAGTTCTGGTACGATCCAGGTACAGGTTCTCAGATTCCGATGGTGGTCGAAGACATCCACGGTAATCCGGATGCTACCAATGACGCTTATGCGCCTGCTGAGGTCGGTGGATTCCAACTCTGCATGGCAAACCACGTGGGTTATGATTCCAACTTCGACTTTCAGTTCAATCTCGGTGGCGCCTTGGGTGACCTCAATTGGTTGGACGAGGGCGATGTGCCCATGGTCAGCTTCCAGTGTCCTCACGATCCATTCGCTCCATATGAGACTGCGGTCTTGATTGTCCCCACGACCAACGAGCCCGTTGTCGAGGTGAGTGGTGCTTATGACATCCACGAAGAGATCAACGGTTATGCGGCAAACAACAATGCCGCGTTTGCTGATGCGGATATTGCCGATGCGGCATCCGCGGTCAACAATGGTTGGTCAGGACTGTTCCCGGTCTTCAACAGTTACGTGGACGGGGTGCCTACTGAGCCATTTGACAGTTCACCTTGGCAGTGGTATGATGAAGCTGCCGTTCAGGCATATGATGATGCTTCGGAGACCAACATTTTGGCCACTCAGTTGTCTCTCAACCCCACCATGAGTGAGGCAGAGGCCTTGTTTTGGATTGATCAAATCGTAGATTACAACTCGCCGCGCATGGGATTGGCCCTCGGGTTGGTCACTGAGGGAGAAGTCAACAACAGCGGTGTCCGTTACATCGATGAAGTGTTTGACGAGGTGAATGTCACATCCAATGTGGTATACGGCAGCAACATCACCATCATTCCTTTGTTGAACGGCGACCCCCCTGCAGCTCAGCCTTTGGTTTGCGACATCTATGAGCCTGCGGGTGACATCATCTCGGAGCGCCCACTGATCCTTTACTTCCACACTGGAAACTTCCTGCCTCAGTACGTGAACGGCAGTGCTGTGGGTAACAAAGACGACAGCTGTGCTGTTGCGATTTGTACCGAATTCGCCAAGAAGGGATATGTGGTGGCGAGCTGTGACTATCGTCTGGGTTGGAACGCCCTCGCTGCGACGCAGGATGAGCGCACGCTTCAGCTGATTCAGGCCGCCTATCGCGGTGTTCAGGACAGCCGCACGGCTGTACGTTTCTTCCGCAAGACGATTGCAGAGGACGGCAACCCATGGGGTGTGGCCGACAACAAGATTGCCATGTTTGGTGAGGGCACCGGTGGTTACATCACCCTGGCGTCAGCGGGCATTGAGAATTACAACGACATCATCCTCGATGATGCTGGAGTTCCTATTTCCAAGTTCTGGTACGATCCAGGTACGGGCAGCCAGATCCCCATGGTTGTGGAGGACATCCACGGCAACCCGGACGCCACGACCGACACATACGCTCCTGCGGAATTGGGTGGTTTCCAGCTGTGCATCGCGAACCACGTAGGTTACAGCTCTGACTTCGACTTCCAGATGAACCTCGGTGGTGCTTTGGGTGACTTGAACTGGTTGGATGAAGGCGATGTGCCCATGGTGTCCTTCCAAGGTCCCCATGACCAGTTTGCACCATACACTACAGGTGTATTGATCGTTCCGACGACCAACGAGCCTGTGGTGGAAGTGAGTGGAGCGTATGACATCCACTCTGAGATTAACGGATACGCCACCAACAACAACGCGGTCTTCGCCAACATTGGTTTGCCAGACCCCGCTGTGGCTTACGGAAACCAGGGTTGGGACGGACTTTTCCCCGTGCTCAACAACTACGTGGACGGAGCGCCAGCAGAGCCGTTTGACGGAGCTCCTTGGCAGTGGTGGGATGTCGCTACAACGGAGTTCGTGGATGCCGCCAATGGAACCAACATCGCGGCTACGCAACTGACGTTGAACCCCACCATGGGTCCAGCTGAGGCTGCCTACTGGATCAACGAAGTCACCAATTACACTGCGCCACGTTTGGCTGTGAGTCTTGGTGTGGCCTCACTCGGCCCAGGTTGTAACGATGAAACAGCCTGTAACTACAGTGCATTGGCTACCACAGACGATGGTTCTTGCGAGTACGCAGCCGCAGATGAAGATTGCGACGGCAACCCACTCAACGTGCCCGGTTGCATGGATGTGATCGCCTGTAACTACGACGGTTTCGCCACAGAGGATGATGGTTCTTGTGACTACATGGATACCACATTGCCTACCGGCGCTGAAAATGTGTGGTTGGTTGGTTTGACCCTCTCGGGCACAGAAAACGAGCCGCTTGCGGGTGGTTGTGAGCTCAGTGGTGGTGTGAACCCCAACATTGCAGTGAACGGTGTCTTCCTCGGTGATGGCACCGGTGGTCCCCTGGTGATGTCCAGCGTGAGTGACCCCACTGGAGGATTGCTCTTTGAATTGGTGGCCATTGCCAGTACAACCCCTGTGGGCATGTGCGGTGGTCAATTCACGGTCAACCTTTCGGGTAACGTGTTGACCCTGGCGGAGCAAAACGGCGTGTGGCGCACCATTGTGCCTGTCTTGGGTCCTCAGTACCTCTGGGCCGCTCCTTTGAGCAGCTTCACGCCAGGTTGCGGCGACCCTTCAGCTTGTGGTTTCACCAACCCTTGTGACATCAGCCTCTTGTGTGACTACACGGATACGGACGGGGACTTGATCCTCGACTGCCAGGAAGTTGCAGGATGCGATGATCCCAATGCCGACAACTACAACGCTGATGCTACGGACCCCGGTCCTTGTAACTACAACGGATGTACAAACGCTGATGCCGTCAACTTTGACGCTGGAGCCAACACCGATGACGGCAGCTGCCAGTTTGAGATTGTGTTCCGCGTGAATACGTCCAACATCACGGTCGACGGCGGCATGGACATTGCCGGTTCATTCAACGGTTGGGGCGACCCCGCTACACCGATGACTGAAATGGGCTACGGTGTTTGGGAAGCGACGTTGATTCTGAGTGTAGGTGATTACGCCTTCAAGTACCGCAATGGTGGTGCCTGGGAGGAACTCACAGGTGATTGCACAACGGGTGGATACAGCGATCGTCAGTTGAGTGTGGTCGACAGCCCCATGACGCTGGACGCCGCTTGTTACGCCGAGTGTGACTTGTGTGCGGGTTGTACCGATCCCTTCAGTGCTGAATACAACCCGTTCTCGGGTGAGGATGACGGCAGCTGTGCTACGGCCATTGTCTACGGATGTACTTACCCCGATGCCAGCAACTACGACGCCACGGCCACCATCGATGATGGTACCTGTGAAGTCAGTGGTGCCAACCCTTGTCCTACCGACCTCGATGGAGACGGTGCTACGGCTGTGGGTGACCTGTTGTTGCTCTTGGGCAGCTTCGGTGGCACTTGCCAATGAGCTACACATCATATTGACTGAGGAAGGGCGCCCCAAAAGGGCGCCCTTCTTTTTGCACTGACGAATCGAGCGGTCACACCCGCGAACCGGATGTTGGGGCGGCGAGGGTGTGGTGCAGATTCATCCTGTCGGCCGGTCGCGGAGGTGCCGCCGACAGCTTCTAGGTTTTGGTTACGGGAGGCCGTTCGAAACGTCGGATGGCCTCCTCAAACCGAAAGGCCTCAATCGGTAATTTGCCCGTATGAATTGGCAAAGAGATGTTGCAATCCTGCTGCTGCGCCTCGGCGCGGGAGGGTTGATGGTGCCCCACGGCTGGGGCAAGCTCCACCGGCTGATGGAAGGGCTCGAGGCCGGAGAGGTGAAGTTTTACGACTGGATGGGCATTGGCACGGAAGCGTCACTGGCCCTGGCCGTGTTTGGCGAACTCGTGGCCCCCGCCTGTGTGGTGCTGGGCCTGTTCACCCGATGGATGTCCGTTCCCGCGGCCATTACCATGGCCGTCGCTGCATTCGGTGCCCATGCGGGCGACCCCATCGGCGACAAGGAACACGCCTTGTTGTTCCTCATTCCCTTTGCGGCCCTCGCCCTGATGGGAGGGGGGCGGTACAGCGTGGACCACCGTTTGCGCCGTCCCCGTTGACCTGACGGTAAACCGCTTCAGCCCAAGGCGTCAAGCTGGGCTTGAAGGACTTCGATTTTGGCCTCGGCATCTGCTGCCTTGGCCCGTTCAGAGGCGACCACTTTTTCGGGGGCGCCGTTGACGAACTTATCGTTGCTGAGCTTCTTTTGGACAATGTTGAGGAAGCCTTGCTGGTACTCGAGGTCCTTCCGGATTTTCTCTTTTTCTGCGCCGAGGTCCACGGCGTCTCCGGCGGGGATGAAGAACTCGTGGGTTTCCACGACGAAGCCAAAAGCGCCGGTGATTTTCTCAGCGATGCGCTCTACGCCTGTGACGTTGCACAGGTGACAGACGACCGATTCCAGTTTGGAGGGGTAGGGTTTGCCTTCCGCGTCGACAATGACCTTGAGGTCAAGGGCCTGTTTGTTGGGGATGTGTCCCTTCTGGCGGATGCCCCGTACTTCTGCGACGATCCGTGTGGTGAGGTCGAAATCGGCGAGCAGGGCCTCGTCGACCGCTGTGCCGCTCCGCTCGGGGAAAGGCGAGGCGCACAGCAGCGTTCCGGCGGGGCGCTCCTGCAGGAGGCTGTACACTTCTTCGGTCAGGAAGGGCATGAACGGGTGAAGCAACGACAGCATGCGCTCGAATATGCGCACCGTGGCGTCATAAGTGACCCGGTCGCAGGGCTCACCGTAGGTCGGCTTGGCCAGCTCGAGGTACCACGAGCAGAAATCGTCCCAGATGTGCTTGTAGGTGGTCATCAGGGCCTCGCTGAGGCGGAATTCCGCAAAGGCTTGCTCGATGTCGGCGAGCACCTGTTCGGAGCGGGCCTCGAACCATTGGATTCCGGCTGCGGCATGCGCAGGTTGTGCGGCACCCTCACTGATTTCCCACCCTTTGACGAGGCGAAAGGCGTTCCAAATTTTGTTTGAGAAGTTCCGGCCCTGTTCACACAGGGACTCGTCAAATGGCAGGTCGTTGCCGGCGGGAGAGGTGAGGAGCATGCCCACGCGGACCCCGTCGGCACCGTACTGTTTCATGAGCTCGATGGGGTCGGGCGAATTGCCGAGCGATTTGGACATTTTTCGGCCCTGCTTGTCGCGAACGATGCCGGTGTAATAGACGTTTTTGAAGGGGGGCGCCTGGCGGTATTCGTAACCTGCAATGATCATCCGGGCGACCCAGAAGAACATGATCTCGGGAGCCGTGACCAAGTCGTTCGTGGGGTAGTAGTAGTCGACTTCTTCTTTGTTGTAGAAGCCATCAAACACACTGATTGGCCACAGCCAAGAGCTGAACCACGTGTCCAGAACGTCTTCGTCTTGGCGCAGGTCGGCGGGGGTAATCGCGCGGCCGGCAGCCTCTGTGGCCAGCTGGGCTGCGGTGTCGGCATCGGCAGCGACCACAAATTTGGCCTCCGCTGAGGTGGGTTCGCCTTCGTAATACCAGGCTGGAATCCGGTGGCCCCACCAGAGCTGGCGCGAGATGCACCAGTCCTTGACGTTTTCCATCCAATTCCGGTAGCTGTTCTTGAATTTGGCCGGATGGAATTGGATGGTGTCGTCCATCACGCGGTCGAGGGCCGGCTTGGCCAACTCCTCCATGGCGACGAACCACTGCATGGACAGGCGCGGCTCGATGATGGCGCCGGTGCGCTCGGAGCGGCCCACTTTGTTGGGGTGTTCTTCGACTTTGACCAGGTGGCCGGCGGCGTCGAGGGCAGCGGTAAAAGTCTTGCGCGCCTCGAAGCGGTCCTGCCCCTCGAATGCCCCGCCGACGGCATTGACCGTGCCGTTGGGGTTGAGCATGTCGATGACCTCCAGGCCGTGCTTTTGTCCCAAATCGTGGTCGTTGGGATCGTGGGCGGGGGTGACCTTGAGACAGCCGGTGCCGAATTCGCGGTCCACGTAGTCGTCTTGAATGATGGGGATGCTGCGCCCAGCGACCGGTACAATGGCCCGCTTGCCATGCAAGTGGGTGTAGCGTCCGTCCTCGGGGTGAATGCAGATGGCGCTGTCGGCCAAGATGGTCTCCGGACGGGTGGTGGCAATGGTGAGCCAGTCGTCGGTGCCTTCCACTTGGTAGCGCACGTGGTGCAGTTTGGATTGCTCTTCGGTGTGGATGACCTCCTCGTCGCTGACTGCGGTCAGGGCCTGGGGGTCCCAATTGACCATGCGCAAGCCCCGGTAGATGTGCCCCTTGGCGTGTAAATCCAGAAAGGAGTCAATGACACTCCGGCTGTAGTGAGGATCCAGGGTGAAGTTGGTGCGTTCCCAATCGCAGCTGGCGCCGAGTTTGCGCAACTGCTTCAGGATGATGCCGCCGTGCTCGCGGGTCCAGTCCCAGGCGTGTTCCAAAAAGGCATCGCGGCTGAGGTCAGACTTTTTGATTCCTTGGTCGCGCAGCTTGTGCACCACTTTTGCTTCCGTGGCGATCGAGGCGTGGTCGGTGCCCGGCACCCAACAGGCGTTCTTGCCCTGCATCCGCGCGCGGCGCACGAGGACGTCCTGAATGGTGTTGTTGAGCATGTGCCCCATGTGCAACACCCCGGTCACGTTGGGTGGGGGGATGACCACCGTGTAAGGTTCGCGGTCATCGGAGACACTGCGGAACGCTTGGGCGTCCTCCCAGGTCTGGGTCCATCGGTCTTCGACGGTGGTGGGGTCGTACTGGGAGGGGATCTCTTGGGCCATGGCGCAGGCGAATGGAACGTATGCGGCGCCAAATTTAGCCTGTTAAAATCGCGTTAACCTTACCCGAAGAAGGAGATTCCCCGCTTTATCTTCATCATAGAATTCAATCAATCCTCAATATGAAGAAGGTTTTCCTCACCCTCGCCGTGGTTTTCGGCGGATTTGTCCTCGCCGGAGCCCAAGAAGTGGTCAACGGTCCTGTCCTCAATCTCGACAAGGATGTGCACGATTATGGCACCATCGACCAGGGCGCTGACGGCAACTGTGTATTTACGGTGACCAATGACGGTTCCGATCCCCTGATCATCTCCCGCTGCAAGGGTTCTTGCGGTTGCACGGTGCCCCAGTGTGACAAGGACCCCATCATGCCCGGCGCCACCAGCTCCATCAAGGTGAAGTACGACACCAAGCGTGTTGGACCGATCAACAAGAGCGTGACCATCACCTCCAACGCCTCCAACGAGCCGACCAAGGTGATCCGCATCAAGGGCAAGGTGGAAGCCGTAGCTCAGCAGGTGGGTGCGCCTGTCAAAGAAGCTGCTGGACCGACCAACAAGCAGTGATTTAGAGGCCTTTGTGCCTCCACCGATATTGGCAAGCCGCCCCGGATTCCGGGGCGGCTTTCTTTTTGTGGGAACCTGAAGCCCGCTCGGCTTGTTGTGAGGGCATGTTCGGAATGTTCAAGAAGGACCCGGTGGAGAAGCTGCGCAAGGAGCACGCCCGGTTGTTGTCAGAGGCGCACCGCCTCAGTACCGTAGACCGCACGCGCAGCGATGAGATGACGGCCAAGGCCGCAGAAATCGAGGACAAGTTGTTGGCCCTCGGCAACGGTGGCAAGCCATGAGGACAGTTGCTGTCATCGGGGACAGCAAGGGCATTGGTTTGGCCTTGCGGACACAGCTGTTGGCCGAAGGGCACCGCGTGATCGGGGTTTCCCGCACGGGAGCGCAGGCTGCTGGGGAGTACACGGGGTTGGTGTTTGACGCCGTAGCGCACCCTTGCGATTTGGCTGCGTTCACCGACCGCTTGGACGGTTTGGTGTACTGCCCTGGAACGATTTCGCTGAAGCCCGTGCGGGGGGTCAAGGCCGAGCAGGTCATGGAAGACTTCCGGGTGAATGCCATGGGGTTCCTGCAGACGGTGCAGGCCAACCTGAAACTGCTCAAGGCGGGTGCCGCCAGCGGCACGGGCGCCCCCGGTGTGGTGGGCTTCAGCACGGTGGCCGTGCAGACCGGCATGGGCTTTCACGCCTCGATTGCGGCGGCCAAAGGCGCTGTCGAGGGCCTTGTGCGCACGATGGCGGCTGAATTTGCGCCCGACATCAGGGTGAATGCCGTGGCGCCTTCTTTGACCGACACACCATTGGCAGCATCGCTGCTCTCGTCGGATGCCAAGCGCGAAGCGAGTGCGGCACGCCACCCATTGAACCGCGTCTCCTCTGCGGAAGAAGTGGCGGCCATGGCGGCCTTTTTGTTGTCTCCGTCTGCGGCGGCCATCACCGGTCAGATCTTGCAGGTGGACAATGGCATGAGCGCCACCCGATGAGTGACCAAGCCACCGCGCGCAAAGGGATGGACAAGGAGGCCCTGGTGGCTTTGCCAAGCCGATACCGGGCGCGGATGGTGAATTCTTTGAGTGGATTTAAGTCGGCCAACTTGGTTGGGACCCAAGATGAAGCGGGCGGCACTGCTTGCTGCATGGTATCCAGTGTGGTGCACCTCGGTTCCGACCCGGCCCTCTTGGGTGTGGTCTTCAGGCCGCCGGGCGCCGGATCCCACAATTACCACAACCTCTCCCGTTCCGGTTGTTTCACCCTGAGCCACGTGGGTGCTTCATTTCACGAGGCCGCGCACCAAACAAGTGCGCGCTTTGCGGAAGGCGTTTCCGAATTTGAGGCGGTGGGACTGACACCTTGGTGGTGGTCCAAAGGTGTGCGATTTGAAGCGCCAGCTGTGGCCGAGGCCGCTGTGCGCATTGGACTGAGCGTGACGGAGGACTTGCCGTTGCCCAATGGTTGCCGGTTTGTGATCGGGGCCATTGAATGGGTGGACTTTGATGCCGCCGTGCAGGCCGAGGATGGATTTTTGGATCTCGCCGCCTCAGGGACGGTGTGCATTGGCGGTCTGGATGCCTATTACGGCGCCAGCCGCATTGCCCGACTGAGTTATGCCAAGCCTGACCGCCCCCTGGAATCCCGTGCGGACTTCTTTGACGGTTGGGATGGTTGATGCAGCCAGCAAACCGCCCTTGCGCATTGTGTGGCTGAAGCGGGACCTGCGCTTGCGCGACCATGCGCCCATGGCGGAGGCGTTCAAGCGGGGTGGGCCACACCTGGTCATCTATTGTTTTGAGCCGGAAGACCTCGCACACCCGACGACCTCTGCCCGCCACGTAGGCTTTGTGCAGCAGGGCCTGGCCGATATGGATGCCCAATGGGCGGAATGGGCGCTCAAGGGTCGGGTATCCCCAGGAACGGCGACCACAGTGCTTCAGGCTCCCTTTGTCGAGGTCATACGCCACTTGTCGAAAGCCTTTGCCATCACCGGCGTGCACAGCTACGCTGAATCGGGCCTGCGGCACACCTATGCGCGGGACTTGTCGGTGCAACGTGTGTTGAAAGCGGCGGGCATCCCTTGGCATGAGCACCAGCGCGACGGGGTGCAACGCGGGCGGCGCAACCGGGACCAGTGGCGCGAACAGTGGTTTGCCCACATGTCGGCGCCACAGGACCATCCTGACCACGCGTTGTTTCGGCCCATCGACCCCGCCGCTTTGGCTTGGCCGGCCCGGTGGTGCAGCCTTCCCTTGCAGGGGGTGGACATGGACCTGTTTCAGCCGGGGGGCGAAAGGCGCGCCCATGCCTACCTCGGTTCTTTTGTGTCTGACCGCATTCGCCGCTATGCACGGGCGATTTCAAAGCCGGAAGGCAGCCGAGAGGGGTGCAGCCGTTTGAGCGCTTATCTGGCGTGGGGCAACCTCAGCATCCGCCAGGTGCACCAGCGTCAGGTGGCTGCCCGCAGGGCCGGCGGTGACGCGCCTTCGGGCCAAGCGCGCAACTTTTCGGCCTTCGACAGCCGCTTGCGCTGGCATTGTCATTTCATCCAAAAGTTTGAGATGGAGGACCGCATGGAGTTTGACAATGTGAACCGTGGCTATGACCGGCTCGACAAGCCAGTGAACGCAGAGCATGTAAGCGCCTGGTCTGAAGGCAGAACTGGATTTCCCTTGGTCGATGCTTGCATGCGCTGCGTCACGGCCACGGGCTACCTCAACTTTAGGATGCGGGCCATGCTGGTGAGCTTCCTCACGCACCACCTTTGGCAGCCCTGGCAGGCAGGCGTGGAGCATTTGGCGCGCCAATTCCTCGATTTTGAGCCGGGGATTCACTACCCCCAATTTCAAATGCAGGCGGGTGTCACCGGGATCAATACGGTGCGGATCTACAACCCGGTCAAGCAGGCGGAGGACCATGATCCGGATGGGCATTTCATCCGCAAATGGGTGCCTGAATTGAAGGATGTCCCTGCACCTTATGTGTTTGCGCCGTGGACCATGCCGCCCATTGAGGCTGCGCTCTTGGACCTGCGGCTGGGCGAGCGGTATCCCTTTCCCATCGTGTCCCTGGAGCAGGCTTCGCGCGCTGCGAGGGAGCGCCTTTGGGCGCACCGAAAGGATCCCGAGGTGAAGCAGGAGGGTGCGCGCATCCTGCGGCGGCATGTCGTGGTGGGGGCCCGGCCAATGGATTGATGAAAAACCCTCAACCTTCCCGACCTTCGCTGTTGCTTCATGGATACCGCCCGCCCCATCCTCCACAGTGCCGAAGGCCGCACGTTGCTCTACCACGAGGTCATCTCGGACGCGGGCATGGAGGCGCCTTGGCTGGTGTTTGTTCACGGAGCAGGGGGCAGCATCCGGACATGGAAATACCAAATCGAAGCGTTTCGGCCACACTACAGGTTGCTGCTCATCGACTTGCGAGATCATGGATACAGCAAGGACATCCTGCCGGAATTTCCCCAATACGATTTTGACATTGTAGGAGAAGACATCTTGGCGGTGATCGACCACCTTTCCATCGAGCGGGCCCACTTTGTTTCGCTGAGTATTGGCAGTGTCATTTTGCAGAAAATCGACATTGAGCGACCCGAGCTGATCGACCGCATGGTCATGGCCGGTGCGATTTTCGATGGATCCCGACTGATGCATTGGTTCGTACACAGTGGCAAGCTGTTGAACCATGTGCTGCCGTATCGGGCCATCTACTGGTTGTTCAGTTTCATCGTCCTTCCGCGCCGGAATCACCGTTTGAGCCGATGGATTTTTCGCAGACAGAGTCGAACCTTGACGCCCGGTGAGTACCTGAAGTGGGTCGAGTTGTACAAGCCCTTCTTCCAGTTGATCAAGGCCTATGTGAACCGCACGGTGGAGAAGCGGGGGTTGGTGGTGATGGGCTCACAGGACCACATTTTCTTCGGTGCCGCAGAGAAGTTTGCCCGCGCCCAGAAGAACATGCGCCTGGCCGTCATCGAGAATTGCGGACATGTCTGTTCGATTGAAGCTCCTGAGCTCTTCAATGACCTTGTGCTCAAGTTCTTGGCAGATCAAGATGTTCCGGCCCGTGTGACGGCCAACCCGATTCCCTCCACCTGGGCTGAGCTCAAGGCGCTGAAGGGATGACACGTGATGGTGCATCTTTGCGCCATGCGAAGGCTGCTGTTTTTCTTTTTTCTCGTTGCACCGGCTTGGGCGGAAGCCCAGGTCATCAATACGGACCGCCCTGACCAAACGGAGAGTTCAGCCGTGGTGCCATTGGGCTCTTTTCAATGGGAGTGCGGATTTTCGAGCACATGGCAACAGGGATTCGGAGGCAACATCCGGAGTTTGGCCCTGCCGAATTCGCTGTTTCGCGTGAGCATCCTCAAGGGGTTCGAGTTGAGGGTGGTCCACCAATTGGATCGCATCAACCAACAGACTTTCGGCAATGATGAAGTGCTGGCCGAGGGTACGAGCGATGTGCAGATCGGCACCAAAATCCAGCTTTGGCAGCGCGAAGGCAGCAAGACCGAGGTCGCCTACTTGGGGCATGCTGTGGCGCCCTCAGGTGATGTGGGCATCACGGGCTACGATTGGGGCATGGTCAACAAGCTCTGCATCAGCCACGACGTCGGGCCCGATTGGGCACTCGGCTACAACCTGGGGTATGACCTGGCCAACGGAAGGGGTACAGCCACCTACGCACTGGCGGTGGGCAAGGCCATCAACGACAAGCTCGGCCTGTATTTCGAGCCTTATGGAGAGATTGATGGCCCGAGTGGAACCCACTGGGCGAGTTTTGATGCGGGCTTGACCCTGCTGACCAGCGACACATGGCAATGGGACATCAGCTACGGCACAGGATTGAACCACAGCATGAACTACACGGCGGTCGGCTTCAGCTGGCTGGTCCTGCCCAACCGTTGAAGGTCCCTGAAAAGGGACAGGAGGGTTATCCCGCGATGTCGGACTTCTTGTAGACCGCTGTCTTGCCGATGATGTCGTGCAGGGCTTGGCGCTTGTCCCCCAGCGCGGCGAAGCATCCGAAGAAGAAGACGAGGCTGACCAAGCTGGAAATAACAGGGAGGACAAACTGAAGCAGGCTGCCGCTGTTTTTGAGGGCCCAGCGCAGCAAGTACAGTTTGGTGTCTCCTGCACTTCCATCTTCTTGTGCGACCTGCAATCCCATCACCCGCTTG
>Ga0115567_10001688_pt1 | contig 22035 bp, 18 predicted proteins | sample COGITO_mtgs_1204_2_FD_88679 | JGI IMG/M metagenome (GOLD analysis project Ga0115567, IMG submission 88679) | Pelagic marine microbial communities from North Sea - COGITO_mtgs_120412 | ecosystem: Environmental > Aquatic > Marine > Epipelagic | place: Germany:Helgoland, sampling site Kabeltonne... | reverse complement strand
TTTCGGTTTTATCAGTTGGAATGGTGTGGTTGCTCATATAATCTCCAGTTGTGCAGTAGGTGAGATTCAATTGCAACAGATTTATAGATGGGTTTCTAGAAGGTGCGTTGGAGGGCGCTTACACATAAACAAGCTGTTTGATATGTTGGAGTGGATTTTGATGTAGAGGCACTTATTGAAAAATGCGCTGAAGAGATCAAAACTAGTCTGCAGGTGGGTAAAGCCAGGTTTATTTATCGAAAGGCCAGGGCAGAGATTGACCTGTACATGCTCAGCAAGTTCAAGAAACAGCAAGTGTTTATGAAAGTGAGGTGTTTACCTATCGCGGTTAAGATCAGTTGGCGACTATTTACTTTTTATGCATTAAGATAGCGAGCCGCTAAAGTCTCCAAATACATAAGATCGGGAATATGAACAATATCTTGACCTAGTCGACCTTTATAGGCGATAGCATCATAGGATGTTTCTTCACAGTCATGCAGGCCTTGAGATGTGAGGCGGGTCAATTTTGGTGTGTCAGTGGCGAGAATAGCATAACTTGGTTGGGCGGGTTTGGTGATGGAGTTAATAACGGCGATGCGGGCTTTGGTGAAATTAAAGATATCTTGTACCTGATAGTGTTCTGCTGAAAAGTAGTTTAAGTGGAATAAAATGATGTCTTTACCACGCCATTGAATAGTGCTTTTTACTGTATTTGAAGAATGTACGTCTGAGGTCGTAATGAGGTTAGACTCTAAGGTAAAAATTTCTGCAATAGAAACGTTGGGCAATAAGAAGGAATAGTCTTGGTCTGGTAAAAGAATACCCAGTATTTCATCGCGCTGTTTGTTCATTTTGGCACCAATTCATTAATTTTTTCCATCAGTTGCAGCTCCTGATAGGGTTTGCCCAGAAAAGCGTTCACACCAAGCGCGCTAGCTCTAGTTCGATGCTTATCTCCAGTTCTTGAGCTAATCATGATAATAGGGATGCCAGCTAATCTTGGATCATGACGAATATGAGACGCGACCTCGAATCCATCCATTCGTGGCATTTCTATATCCAACAATATGAGACTGGGCGTGGTATCTCTTAACTGTGTGACCGCATCAATACCATCTTTAGCGGTGATGACATCCATGCCGTGACGCTCAAGTAAACGAGATGTAACCTTGCGAACAGTCACTGAGTCATCCACCACCATAACAAGAGGGTTAATACTTGTGGATATATCCAGAGTTGGACTTATAAGATCTAAGTTTTGATCGTTTGGCTGATTATTAGCCATATCATCTCGAATTAATGAATTTAAATCAAGAATAATAATAACACTACCATCACCAAGGATAGTGGCGCCTGACAAACCAGTAACCTGACTTAACTGAGGGCCTGTGGATTTCACTACAATTTCTTTCGATCCAATAAGAGCATCAACTTGTACTGCAACTGATCTCTCAGTGTTACGGGCAAGCAGTAATGGTACAGAGTCTTTTAAATCTTGTTCACAGCCTTTCATGTGCAGATAATTGCCAAGATACTGCACCTCGTATTGTTTTTCCGCATAGGAAAATAAACGATCTGGGCTGTCATAAATCGCCGATAGTTCATATGGTGAGACGCGAACTACGCCTTCGATATGAGTTAGAGGAATCGCGTAAGTTTCTTCATGCACTTTGACCATAAGTGCTCGACTCATGGACACTGTAAATGGTAAACGAATAGTAAATTGAGTACCTAGACCAGGCGCTGCTTGTAACTGTAAGCTGCCATTGAGCTGCTTTATCTCACTAAAAACGATATCCATGCCCACGCCCCGACCAGAAATTTGGGTCACCTGCGTCGCAGTGGAAAAGCCTGGTTTAAAAATAAACTGTAAAATCTCTTTTTCTGTAAGCTGAGCTTGCTCAGAAAGTAAGCCTTGCGCGATTGCTTTTTCTCTAATTTTTTCCGGGTCAATACCTGCTCCGTCGTCAGACAAGCGAAGCATGATTTCATTGCCTTCACGCGACAGGTTGAGCGTAATTTGACCAACTTCCGACTTGCCTAATTTTAGCCGTATTTCTGGTTTTTCCACACCATGATCTAAAGAATTTCGTAACATGTGTTCTAAGGGTGGAATCATACGTTCGAGCACAGAGCGATCCATTTCACCTTCTGCGTTGACAATATTAAGCTCTGCTTTTTTACCTAATTCAGTGGCTATTTGCCGTACCATTCGAGTGAGTCTTGGCGCAAGGCGAGAAAAAGGCACCATTCGAGACTGCATTAAGCCCTCGTGAAGCTGGGTTTGAATACGAGATTGTTGCAAGACTAAGCTTTCAGTCGTTCGTACTTTATCTAACATGGAGTCTTTCATATTGATTAAATCACTTGCTGACTCTGACAGTGATCGTGCAAGTTGATGGAATGAGGAGAATCGATCCATTTCCAAAGTGTCGAAATCATGATATTCGGGGGCGTTTTGACTCACTTGATTGAAAGTCTGGTTGTAGCCTTGATTGTGTGACTGATTGACTTGGGCATGATGAGAGTAACAACTACTGATCATTCGACTTTCGGTTTCGGTTTAAAAGTTGCGAATTTGATCTCTAATTCGATCAAGCGTTAGACCAAAGTCATCGATGATTCGATTAAAGCCGAGTAATTCTTGTTGTACACTACTTCGAGAGATGACGGTTTCACCAGCAAGATTGACTAGCTTTTCTAAAAGCTCTGCACCAATGCGCACTACTTCCGTATTCTTTTTACGTTTTGCAGGCTTTTGCCGAGGCTTAGGTTGCACTAACACCGTGTTAGCTGATGCAACAACTGGTACATCCGGCACAGTGTCTTGTTTTAAGTGATCTTCAATCGATTTTAAAGTGTGTTGTAGTGAAGCAAATAATCCATCATTTAGGGTAATCACTTCCGCGGTTTCAGCTTCTGTTGTTGGAGTTTGCAATGACTCTAAACGACTTTCGAATAGATGAGCTTGATTGCCGAACTCTGAGAAACCGGCCAGTCTGGCACTGCCTTTAACGGTATGCAGAATTCTTTTAAGCTGATCCATAATGGCTTCATCGATTTTTTGATCTGTAATTTGCCCAACAGCTTTTTCTAGCTCTTCCGCTAATTCTTTTGATTCTTCGAAAAATATTTCCAAGATTTCTGGGTCATATTCCTCTAAAGTTTCTGTGCTTTGCGCTGTTGTTGGCGACAAAGCTTGAGGATTATGGATTGGCACTGTGCTATGGTTTTTGCCTTCAGCACTTACATTGACTACATCTTCAGTTGACGCTTGCGCTAAATTTTCATTAAATTCAAATTGTTCAGCGGTTGTATTGGCATCAATCAACACTGGAATAGTCTCAATAGTTACAGATTCAGAGTCACCTGGTGGATCAAATTTAAGGAGTTGGCCTATGTCTGCCACAATATCTTTAACATTGAGCCTAAATTTATCTAAAACAGGCGCATAGTCTGTCAGTAAGCGAGGGTCGGTTTTCTCCAGTTGCTTCTCAAATCGGTTGGCGGTATCGCCAATAATATCAATACCTGCAAGCCTTGCTCCGCCTTTTAAGGTGTGGATAATTCGAAGCGTAGACGAACTTAGGGACTCTAAATTAATCTGCTGGTCTTGCCCTGTAAGGTGTGAATTAATAGCGGCCAGTTCTTCAAGTAACTCATCTGCCTCTTCTAAAAAAATTTCCACTATATCCACATTTTTCTCATTTAATGTGAATGTTGCTCGGTCCAATGTTACTTCTTTATATTCAAAGCCGTCTCTGGTTTGCAGTACTAAAGGTTCGATAGTTTGCTCTATATCCTGATCATTAGCCTTAACCGAGTCATTTAAAGCGTCCTGTTGCAGCTCATCTTGATGTGGTTGTTCTTGAGGCTGATATTCTTGAGGCTGATATTCTGTGTCAGCATGCACCGGGGCTGCTGGTTTCGCGCGGCGTAAATCCTCTAAAATAGATGATTCAATGTCAGAAAGAGGCAGCACCGTTGGCAGTTTGCGTAATCGATCTTGAAAGAGGTTTTGAGTAAGCTTCAATAGTGATAGTACATCTTGCGTTGGTAGCTTGCGAGCGTCTATAAATCGCTCACAAATCAGATCAGCTTCTTTTGCCATTTCCGCGATAAAATGCTCATGGATATAGTTCGCACCACCTTTTATAGTGTGATAATCTCGCTGTAATTCTTGTAAATTGGTAAGAGTTGCTTCTTCTTGTAGTAATTTTGTTAACTGCAAATCGATACTGCTTAAGATATCACTAAGCTCTTCTTGAAAGACGCTCATAATATCGTCATCAACATCATCGGCCTCAAGATGCTTATCTACAATGTCCGACGTTAGAGGTTCTATGTGAAGAGCCTGTGCTTCCAGGTCTTGGGTCTGGCTAATGTCTGGTGTTATTGATTCTGCGTTGACAGCGTTTTGTTGTATCGCGAGTTCTAACTCTGTGCACGCATTTTTAAATTCTACAAGAGTCGGTTTTAAATCAATAGCGCCTTGGCCTAGTGCGATTCTGTCCGCAAAATTGAGCAAGGACTCTTGTAGTTTTTGACCGGTCTCGAAAAAAGGTTGTTGTTGCTCTGTGTTTAAGCAGGTGATTTGAGCGCTGTAGCATGAAAAACTTGTCAGAATATCTTGTAACTCAAACAGGTTTTCATCCAATGCAAAACTTGCGGCTTCATCAAATAAGGTTTGATTTTCAATAATCATGTCAATATTAAGTGAATAACTAGCGTTTTTAATAAGGATATCAAAAATATCGTAATTTTGTTCTAACCAAAGCTCGTAGGGCGATTTTGATGCTGTTTTTGCGTCTAAGTGTAGGCTTAATTCGCTATTGTGAATTTGCAGTTGGTCTATCGAGACCAGTGGGTCCATATTTCCAGAGAGTAATGCATGAATAAGCGTCGCGGCGGCTTCTAAGGTCTGGAAAAAAAGAGTATTTTTATGCTGATTAAGTTTCATGGCTATTCGAATAAGTTCTTCAAATTCGGTAAATGCATGGCCTAAACGGTTATGAGCACAGCTTTTGAAAATAGCCTTGAGCGTGTGCATTGCTCGAAGCATTGCTTCATCTTGAGGCGCTTGATCAAGATACTGTTGATTAGTATTTATGTAGTGGTCAAGAAATTCAACATGGCTGTGAATTTCTCGGCGTTGCATATCAGAAAATAACTTGATCTCGTGGTTGTTGCCACAATCTTCAAGAAGTTCGGTCTTAGAGTCTGCATTTAAATCAAGCTCGTCGTCCAATTCAAAGTTATCTTGCTGTGTGATTTGCTCAAGAGTGTGAACTGGCTGTGGGCTAAAGATGGCTATAAAATGTTGCGAAACTTCTTGAGCATCCTGATTTGAAGGGGATACAATATACTCAATTTTTTGCACAAATTCAGATATTGAATGTATTAAGCCTAAATTTGGCTGCTGATTTTTATCGAGTAAATCATTGAGTAGAGTTTCTAATGCCCAAGCGGGCTCACTAATAATGGGCATTTGTGCGACACGACCACTGCCTTTGACAGTGTGGACCAACCGTCTAATGGATGCTAAACACTGTTGATCATCCTGATTATTTGAGAGGTCGTGAATATTTTGAGTAAGCTCTTCAGTAATTTCTGCAAGCTCTTCGCGAAATATTTCTTGAATTTCATCATGCTCTTCTTGCTCGGTCGCTTCAAGCGGCGCGGTGATAGGAGCGTGTGTTGCTGGATCCGCAGATTTATCTAACGCTACCAAAGACTCTAGTTCTTGGTTTGAAATTACAAGGCTTTGATCGAGCTGGCTTGCTCGTTGTTCGTCAGTGACTTTAAAGAGAGCGTTGAGCCGTTGCTCAGCTTGTTTTATAAAATCAGAGTTATGTTTTTTTGCATCAATTCGAAGGTAAAGATATTGATCAAGTGCGGCAATGACGTCTGCAAATTCTTCAATTTCATCCCAGCTCGGGGCAATGGTTCTATTAATGAGATCTTGTGCAATATACTGGCCAATTCTTTCTAACAGCGCCATTACTTCATATTCGTCAATATAGTAAAGTTGATTTTCGGTTGCTGATAGCATTTGAATAATAGTGTATAGGCTTGAGACGTCCCAGTTGGCGCTTACGCAATCGACAAACAGTGACTTTATAGTAGAGATATCAATTAGAACTTCACGCAATACAGCCTTGCGTGCTTCGGCTAAAATATCCAGGGCGCTTGAGTCCATGCTTGTGGACAGTGGTAATCGTAGTTTCATGTTTTGAGCGCTAGATTCTACGAACAATAGCGCTGTCGCTAGGTCTATAAGCCAATCTTGTTCGGGTGTTGTTCTCGTCGTTATAATTTTGTCTAAAATCATGATTTGTTGAGTTAGTGCTTGACGAGGAATTTCAAGTGCTTGAATGAGGATCATTGAATCTGCGAGCTGGTGTAATTTATGATAAAGCTTTTCAAGATCTTCTACTGGCGCATTTTTAGAGCGGGCAAAAATGTCCAAAGCATCTTTTACGTAACCAATTTCTTCGGTGAGTGCGTCGCTTAGAGCATGTAGAGTTGCTTTATTAAGCTGAGGCGATGCTTTGGTAGCTCGCAGCTTATCCGCATGGTGCTTCAGCAGTAGCTGGCCTGATTCAGTGGTCTGCTCAAGTTTTGATAATAATTGAAGTGCTTGCAAGAATAGGTCAGTAAGTAGGCCTGAATTAACAGATCTTGATTTTATGGAGGCGAATATTTTTAATAAATGTGTGACTTTGCCCAAAAATTCATTAAGGGGCGCAACAGTTTTGAATTGATCATTTAAGCTTATTGACTCAAAAGTAGCCAAGAGCACATTCCAAAGTGGGCTTAAATTATGTTGTGGAAAGAGGCGAGAAAAGCGCTCAATAGATTGTTTCATATACGTTAAATTTGTATCTTGGTTTAGGCCTTCAACAAACTTAAGATAGGAAAATTGGAATAATTTCAAGAGTTTTAGTGCCAAAGCATGGACGTTTTTACTGTTGTCATCATTCGTTGATTGAAATGCTTGATCTTTAAAATAGCCATCTTTGGCAGTTAGTGGTTCTATGATTGGCTCGTGGCGAATAACTCGCAAAATATTAAGTGGTCTGATGAGTTCACTTGGGTCAAGCGGTTGTTCATCTTGTAAAGTGCTATCAATAAATCGAACAATTAAGTTAATACACTGAATAATTTCTGAAATAGTGTCGGGACTCATCGATGCTTTGGAATTGTGAATAGAATCTAGAGTTTTTTCCACTTCTTGAGCCAAGGTTGCAGGCGGGTATAGCTCTACGATCTGCAAGGTCCCATAAATTTGGTGCAGCGCTGTTTTGGCCTCAGTCAGATGATGGCTGTCTTGAGTTTCAAAATAGCCTTCAAGTGCCTGTATGGCCTGCTCTGTATTGTTTTCGATTTCACCTCGAATCCATTGAATCGAGGCATAATCGATTGGCTTATCGGTCATTGGATGCCTTCACTATCAATTTTCAGGAAGCTTAAAGCCAGCTACAGTTTTTCGCATTTCAACAGCGAGGCCGGCGAGGTTACCGATGGATTTCGCTGTGGCAATCGTGCCACTTGAGGTTTGAGATGTTATTTCCTGTATAACATTCATAGTGTTCGAAATATGGCCAGCAGATGCTGCTTGTTGTCGAGCAGCATTGGATATGTTTTGAATAAGATCTGCTAAATTTCGTGATACATTTTCAATTTCTTCCAGTGCAACACCTGCATCTTGCGCTAATCGTGTACCTCGAACGACTTCTGCTGTGGTGTGCTCCATAGAAGTAACAGCTTCATTGGTGTCTGTTTGTATTGTTCGTACGATAGCTTCAATTTGCTTCGTCGCCGCTGAAGAGCGTTCTGCAAGACGTTGAACCTCATCCGCAACCACTGCAAACCCTCGACCTGCATCGCCAGCCATAGAGGCTTGAATTGCAGCGTTCAAAGCAAGAATGTTGGTTTGATCGGCGATGTCTGTGATTAAGGAGACAATGTCGCCAATTTCTTGAGATGATTCACCCAGGCGCTTAATTCGCTTTGCGGTTTCTTGAATCTGTTCTCGAATGGTGTCCATGCCTCTAGTGGTGTTGTGGACCACTTGCGATCCTTTGTTTGCAATTGTCACAGATCGTTCCGCCACTAGGGCAGACTCTGACGCATTGGCAGAAACTTGGTCAATGGACGATGCCATTTCCGTAATAGCGGCGGATGCGCCAGATATTTCTTGCGCTTGATGCTCTGAAGCTTCTGCAAGCTGCATGGCGGTGGATTGAGTTTCTTGCGCAGAGCTTGATACTTTTACAGCTGTGTCATTGATTGTCGAGACTAGGCTTCGAAGTTGTTCAATTGTAAAGTTGATCGAGTCACAAATGGCGCCGGTAAATTCGCCAGTAACTGTCGTTTGTATCGTAAGATCACCATCTGCTAGTGCAGAAAGCTCATCGAGTAATCGTAGGATTGCCTCTTGGTTACGTCGGTTGGTTTCTTCTTGCTCTCGTCGCACTCGCTCTTCTGTGCTCAATCTGGCTTTAGTTTGTCTGGATGATTCCCAGGTCATGAGGAATAGAGCGCAGACTGCTAAAAATGCAGCACCGGCGCCAAGCTTGAAAAAACTAAAGAATCCAGATTGATTTGAGTCGATTTGATTTGTAAGCTCGCCGATAGACACTAACAGCTTGCTTGAGTTTTGAAAAATTTGAGCCGAGGCGTTTTTAACGTCTGTATATTTCTGATGATTGTTAAGAACCTCTTCGTCTTTAGCTTGGATATCTTGCAGTTCAGCGTTAATCTGACGTAATTCTTTGCCATTTTGCGAACGTAAAACTGGGTTTGAATCAAGCTCACTTAAGGTGGTCGAAAAAGTTGCGACATCTTTATAAAATGTTTTTGCGGCGGCCTTACTGTCTGGACCGCCTTCGATAACAGTGTTTATACTTCTAATAAATCGTTCTGCAATCACTTCTAGTTTTTGAGCTTTTCGAATATCAGCGGCAGTAGCGCCCGCTCGAACAAGTGAATCTACGATGCGATTAATATCTTGCGTGATGGTTGGCACCTTAAGTTCGGTTGCTTTTGCTAACTCGTGAAGCGTTAAAATTGCTTGCTGATGTTCGCTGATAATATCGGCGTTGAAGCGTACAGAGTTCCAAATATCTTCAACAGCGCTGATTTCTTTGGAAGCATCTTTGGTAAAGCCAGGGCCAAGTGGCAAATGGGCCTGAATTTCACCTCTAGAAACTCTGCTCCAAATTCCAGTAAACTGCTCTCTTGTTTCGCTAAGTGTTCGAAATGCATAGCTGTTACCGTAAGCGGCTTCTGCTGCGTTTTTAGCAATTTGCTGTGATAATATTTGCAAGGACGCACCATATTCTAAGAATGACTTTGCAATATCGGATCGAATACTCGAGATTGAAAAGGAAATCACGGCAATAATCAAACAAAAGATCATCCCGACTATCGCGCCAAGTGAGGTGCTCGATCTTGGTGAGACACTCGCGTTTTTTGAACTGTTTACCATTACTGATCTCCTGAGCTTTTAGCATCTGCTCTTAAGGTGGTGCGGTTTAGTGTAAAATTACGTTCCGTTCATTATATTTATGCTGATAAATTATCTAAGTTTTCGTCTGTAAGTAGCCTATCTAAGTCAAGAACAGGCCAGCGTTCTATATCTTGTGTGTCAGTAATTTCTCGAAAGTAAGTACCGCTTATATAAGGATGAAAACAAGTATCAAGTTGCGTTGAAATGCTCGCTTCGTAATTATCATAGGGAAAATGCTGCATGCCTAGAATGTCATCGACGACCAGCCCTGTAGAAAATTCTCGAAAATCAATGACTAATAATCGGCGCAATCGAGTGACCCTTGAGGTGCCCTTGGCAAAAAAAGTCATTAAATCAATAACTGGAATAATTGAGCCGCGAATATTAGCCGCCCCTCGCACATAGGGCTTGGTTCTTGGTATTTTAGTGCATTGAGGTAGATTGATGATTTCAGAAATATCATCCATTGAGGCGAGAAAATGTTGCTTACCAAGTGTAAAGCCAATGCCAGTCCAGCTTTTTTTAAGTGGGGAGACATCAGGTGCAGCTAAAGCACAGGCTCTGCTGCGCAAGGCATAATGCATCAGCAGGTCGAAGGCGGTGTGTGTATTCGTCCGTACGTTCATCCTAGGCTTGGCGTCCTTTCTCTTTTTGTAGTAAATCACGAGCCGTGACTCATTGAATTTTCACTTGCTCCATGAGCGTCGCAATGGTTTGCAATAGTTCTTGTTCATTGACGGGTTTTGTTAAATACCCTTTTGCACCTTGGCGCTGTGCCCATACTCGATCTGTTGTTTGGTCTTTAGTGGTGACCATAATGACAGGAATATGTTTAGTTGCTTCTTGAGTGGTGATCTTTCTGGTGGCTTGGAACCCGTTCATGCCGCCCATCACTACATCCATTAAAATAACATGCGGTTTGATCCGTGCAGCAATCACCACACCTTGCTCACCACTGGTAACGGCTGTAGTGCTAAAACCGTTACTTTGCAGGATTCTTTCAAACCGAGCTGTTTCGGTTGGTGAATCATCAACAATCAAAACTTGATACTGCTCTGACATCGTACTAACTCGCTGAATCCAGTTTTCCTAATTGGGCGTCAATAGCGCCCAGAAGCTCATCTTTACTAAATGGTTTCGTCAGGTACTGATCTGAGCCCACAATACGACCCTTAGCTTTGTCGAAAAGCCCATCTTTACTGGAGAGCATAATGACTGGAGTGGAGCTAAAGTGAGAGTTATTTTTTATAAGTGCACAGGTTTGATAGCCATCAAGTCTTGGCATCATAATATCCACAAAAATAATATCGGGTCGCGAATCAGCAATTTTCGCAAGAGCATCAAAACCATCGATGGCTGTAATGACCACGCAGCCGACTTTGGTCAGGAGCGTTTCCGCCGTCCGGCGAATAGTTTTACTGTCGTCGATGACCATGACTTTTAAATTTTCGAACTTCTGGCTTTCCATTGAACTAACCTTCTAAAGCAAACAAAAAGTTGACGTCACCGAGTAATCTTAGGCGGCGCTCTCAAAAGTATAGACATACTTGCGCCACGTTATTTCATTAATTGTTCTAATTCCTTTGAAAATCCCGCGTAAAAAAACATACACTTTGAATAAAAAGCGTATATTGGATGGCTTAAACCTCTAAAGGAGTGATATTTTGATTAAAATAGCCTGTTTTGTGATCGAACCAATCCACACTCTTCATCTTGAAAAAGACACAACGCTTGCCCTTATGTTTGAAGCGGCCAGTCGAGGTTATAGAATTGTTGTGACTGAAATGAAAAATTTAAGTCTAACCCAGTCTAAATCCAGCAAAGGTCGTAGCAGCCCACCTCAAATAAAGGCGCTTTGCAATGGTATTGGGTTTGGTGCAAAAGCGCAAGATTTTAAAATCGAAGCCAGTACTAATGTCAATTTAGGTGAGTGCAAGCTTATTTTTATGAGGCAAGATCCACCTGTTGATATTGCCTATATTAATTCGACATTTATTCTCGATTTTCTGCAAGCTCAAGGGGTAAGAGTGGTCAATGATTCTACTCAGGTCCGAGGCGCTAATGAAAAATTAACAGCTTTAAAATTTGCCGACGCTTGCCCAGACACTATTGTGAGTACTCAGCTTATTGATTTTCAGAACTTTCTGGTGATACACGGTGATATTGTGATTAAACCATTGGATGGAATGGGTGGCCAGGGTATTTTTAGAGTGAAACAAGGCGATCAAAATTTACCTTCTATACTTGAAATGCTCACGCAAAATGGCAAGTTGCATATTATGGCGCAACAGTACATTCCGGACATTAAGGACGGTGACAAGCGAGTGATCATGGTTTACGGCGAACCCATACCCTATGCCTTAGCTCGCGTACCGCAAGATGGGGCTTTGCGCGGCAATCTTGCGGCAGGGGGGCGAGGCCGCGGTCAGGCGCTTACACCTCGTGATCTTGAGATCTGCCAGCAAGTTGGGCCATGGTTGAAACAGCATCATATCTACTTGGCAGGGCTTGATATTATCGGCGATTATTTAACTGAAGTGAATGTAACAAGCCCAACATGTGTGCGAGAACTTGATAAGCTTTATGGTTTGAACATTAGCAAACAGTTGTTTGATGTACTAGAATCATGAATACTACGAATGATATGCGGGGCGCCAAGTGGTTGAAAATCGTCAGTTTAGTTTTATATTGATTAGCTCCACGCTGTTTCATGCGGCTTTAATTTTTGGTTTGCATTGGACCTTTGATGATCCTATACCACCATCGCAAACTCTGGACATTACGTTGGCTCAATTTGCAAGTAAAGATGAGCCAGAAGAGGCTGATTTTCTAGCGCAGGCTCATCAGCAGGGTAGTGGTACCCTAGCGGAAAAAAAAGAGTTATCAACACTTGAGCAAGCGCAGTTTCAAGCCAATGAAATTCGGGAAGTGCAGCAAACCCAGGCCATTCAACAACAAGAACAGCAAGCAAAACAAGCTGGACCAAAGGTATTATCCACAGTACAGACATCCTGGGCGCAAACTGCCTCTGAAGAAGCTGAGCTCGAAGTTCTCAAAAATAATCTTAGAGAAATTCAGCAGCGCAATCAGATTTCCTCTGAAATTGCCACGCTTGAAGCTGAGCTTAAAAATGAGCGGCAGTCCTATGCAAAACGCCCAAGACGGCGTCAATTAACTGCTGTTGCAACTAAGGCTTCGTTAGATGCCGCTTATTTGAGCAGTTGGCGCCAAAAAATCGAAAGTGTTGGCAATATGAATTACCCAGATTTAAATATTTATGGAGAATTAACCCTATTGGTGGCAGTGCGAGCGAATGGTACTATTGAGCGAGTTGAAGTGCGACGCTCTTCAGGGTATCGTTCCTTGGACGATGCCGCTAAGCACATAGTTCGACAAGCTGCGCCATTTGATGCGTTCCCTGAAGACATTCGCAAGCACACAGATATCCTGGAGATCATCCGAACCTGGCGTTTTGAGAAAGGTGGATATTTATCAAGCTCCCAAGGATAAAAAGTCAGTGTGTTGGTTAATTGTTGAAAACTAAATGCTATGGGTACACTTCGAAAATGAATATTAATACTCTACATGACTTAAAAAATACATTACTTGTGGCCATGCCGTCTATGCAAGAGACTTGGTTCGCACAGTCACTAACATTGATTTGTGATCATACGGCTGAATCTACTTTAGGGATTGTGGTCAATAAGCCTTTAGGCATGCAACTTGGCGAACTGTTCGAGCAGTTAGATATAGAGTGTGACGATCTAACCATAAAAGGCATGCCTGTTTTTAAGGGTGGCCCTGTGCAAGAAGAGCGCGGTTTTATTTTACACACGGGTTATGGTCTTGCAGACAATCCGGCTCAGATTGGCGAAGATTTGTTTTTATCGACGTCACGGGCAATCTTGAACCATATTGCAAGTGGTAACGGCCCAGATCGGTTTTTAGTGGCGCTGGGGTATGCAGGCTGGGGTGAACATCAGTTAGTTGATGAAATTATTGCGAATGCTTGGTTGAATGCGCCTGGCTCGAATGATCTCATTTTTGATTTGCCAACCCATTATCGGTGGGATCAAGCAGCAGCAAGAATGGGCATTGATATTCGTCATTTTTGTAGTGCTGCTGGACATGCTTAGCCCTTGGTAAAACCTTTACTAGGCCCATGTGCTGCATCAACTGATTAAATCTTAGCCCTAAAGTGTCTCTTCTAGTGGGGCAGTTCACTATTTTACAAATATTGAAGTCTAGAGCTGCATAGTTATAATAGAACTTCACCGGTAGGAATTTGGTCATATTTTCGAGTTGGAAAGTATATTGTTATGGACGCATCAACTTTTATTAAGTCATGAAACAAACTTATGTACTAGTGCTGCATCCGGTGATAGGTAATTACCGGATGCAGCACTAGGTTTCATTTAGATTAATAGGACAAAAACGTGTAAGAACAAGCATTTAGATTTTACTGAGACCTTTATTTGGTAACTCTGATACGCGACCCTTTACTTTTTAGTTAAATAGAGCGTCTATAGCGCTAGGTTGCTTGCGGTTCACGGCACGAAGTAAGTAAGGATTATAAAATGCGAGCAATTGGCGCTAACCCTGGATTCACGCAAATAGATTTTACAAAGAATATACTTTTTCTTGATATTTCTGACCCAATGATTGCTGAGAAGCAAATTGCTAAACCTCAGAAAGAAGATCCCATAATCAAAATTGAGCCGACCAATATCCGCTTAGTGGCGACTTCAGATACTCGCTTTGGAAACCAAGGAATTTCTGGTACTTTGAACCCTCCCCAGATGAGAGAGCCTGTTTATCGAAGATTACTGACAGCATTGGAGCATCTCCCTGATTATGTGGGCATTGCGGTATTTGAGGGTTATAGACCCCTTAACGTTCAGCGACAGTATTTTCAAAATAAGCTTGCTGAGCTAAGCTCTAAATCGTCAGTTTCGGACGAAGTTTCAAAGGATAGTCTTATATCATCAGCGTCTAAATGGGTTGCTAACCCAGATGGAAAGCTAGTCCCGCCTCATTCAACAGGCGCTGCGGTTGACGTTCGTTTGTATCAAATTAATCAAAAGGATAGCTCTTTTGAATTTTTAAATAGCGGCTCTTTTGGTACTATTTTTGGAAGTAATCCTCACCCTGAAACATTCTCAAACACCGAGTTGTCTGAAAATCAGATTGAAAATAGAATGCTCTTATTAACTGCAATGACTAAGGCTGGATTCGTTAATTATTCTAAAGAATATTGGCATTACTCGTGGGGTGACCAGACTGCCGCCCATGTACTTGGCGAATCTAAAGCCCAATATGGTGCTGTCTCTCCAGGTTCTGAGCCATAATAGTATTAAAAGTACGCTTATACCCTTCAATCGATCTTGAGAGCATAACCGACATACTTTTCTGCAGGCAAGGCCATTATTTCTGATGCTACTTTAGGGGGAGCTAGACATGAATCCAGTAGGTTGGTTTGAGATTTACGTTGATGACATGAACCGTGCAAAGGCTTTTTACGAGAAAATACTTAAGATCACGCTCGAAGAACTTTCTGGTGTCAGTGAATGGGATCTGACGATGTACTCGTTCACTGGTAACATGAAAAATCATGGTGCCACTGGCGCTCTTGTCAAAATGAAAGACATGAAAGCTGGAGGCAACAGTACTCTTGTTTATTTTTCATGTGAAGACTGCGCTGTTGAGGAATCTAGGGTAGAAGCCGCTGGTGGTAAAGTTCAGCAATCCAAGATGGCTATTGGAGAACATGGCTTTATTACTCTGGTGGTTGATACCGAGGGCAGCATGATAGGCCTTCATTCAATGAAGTAATGCTGGTTGTTACAGGTTAAGTCTGACAAACCGGTATTATCGGTTTTACCGTTTGCTTCAGAAGTTGTCTACTTCTCGCGAGGAAGACTTGAGTAGATTACCTGCTATCGCTAAATGCTCCATGTCGATTAAATTCAGATCTTCCACCGAAACGTTCTCCGAAAAATTTGTAAATAAAGCAGTCGAGATAATATCTCGAGATTCAGAAGCTGGACTATTTAAAAGTGACTGACCAATATTTCGCAACGAGCAGGTGATCTTGTCGATATCAGTGTCAGTTCTTGGGGCATCTATAAGAACACGGTTAAAACGTTGGGAAATATCAAGGTCATACTCAGCGATCACCTGTAATGCTTGCCCAATCTTAGAAACCGCATAGAAAGTCTTAACGGATTTATTCGCAAGCTGATCAGAAGCTAATAACTGGGTATCGTCTTCACTCGATGGCCTAGTGGCAATTATTCTTTCTGCGAAAGAACGAATACTCGTATCGTCAAGTAATGCTCCTTGAGCCCGTTGCTGCAATGTCTGATTTCGAAGTTGAAATACTATATTCGCCAGAGCGATATCCTGACTTCTAATATTCGACACAGGAATGGAGTTTACTGTTATGATGTTATTATTTTGCTTTCGATCAAAACCTGAATCCAGGCCGAGGGTGTTCACGTGAGCCACTCGAATTGTAAAATCTGTCTCTTTAGAGGCCACATCTAATGGTAGCTGGTTCGTTCTACTCCAATAGTCAATTACTCGAGAGAGATTGTGAACCACATAAGCACCACAGCTCGTTCCATCACCCTGTTTAGAGTGGCTTAAGGATAAATAGCTAACTGAATTAATGGTTCCGCCTGCTATTTGATCTTGTGTCAGTAAATTTATCATGGATTTAATGTCTGCCGGCACTTCAGACCTTATGTTCAACGAATCAGCGCAGCAAATATGTAGCTCTTTTTTTGCACCAAGTGCAAATGCCACGCCAATCCAATGATTGTTTGCGTCGCCGTTTTCATTTGTTGGTTGGTATGGTACTAGGAGTAGCCTATTCTGTCTCGACTCCTTCTCGAGCCATGGCTTTACGATATTAATCAAGCTTGAAACACTGGATACAGACGAGCCACGGCTAATTATTTCTTTATTATGCGGCGAATCTAGATATTTATCGAGAAGTGCTTCGATATCTTCACCCTCGTACATATATTGCGAGTTGATGGTAACGCCTTTATTCATCAATCCTACGGGCAATTTTAATTTATCAACGATTGGCTCCTTTCCTGGTACCTTTCCTTTAGGTTGCGTCAGGTTGAAGAGATTTTCAGCCTCGAATAAAAGTTTATCAGCCGCATCTTTCTTCGAGGGTGCATTTATTTTTTCAAAAAATTTACAAGATTCCTTATAAGACGTAATAGCCTCTTTTAACTTATTGAAGTCCTGATGCAGTCGCCCTAAGCTACCGTGTGTAGAGGCGATACCCTCTTTCGCTTTAATACTTTGATTGATTTGTAGAGCCTGATTGTAGTACGTAACGGCCCGTTTGTAGTAATTGCTCGACTTTAGTTGGTTTCCATTTTCTCTTGCTTGGTTAGCCATGATTCTGTAAAGGCCTGCTAAATTACTACAATTGTTCGCCATACCTGGGGTGCTTCGTTTTAACTCATGATCTTTTTTATAGGCCTTTAAGTAGCATATCCGAGCATATCCTAGCTGATTATCATCCTGATAGGCACATCCTAAGTGGCCATAATTTGAAGCTATCTCTGAATCTCTATGAAGGCCTATATTGAGATTTAACGCTTTAAGGTAAAATTCAATAGCTTTATCAAATTTGCGCTCAGTATGGCATCTAGCTCCTGAGTAGCTCAGATCATCTGCCTCTCTTTGATCTTTGTTTAATTTTTTATTGATCCCCAAGGCTTGTTTGTAAATACTCCCAATCTCAGCTAAGTCTTTCAAACCTGGAGGAATATTGACTATAATTGGTTGTCTGAAGAGGTCGCCCTTAATTTTTATGGCCTTTTTGTATTCCTTAACAGTTTGTTCTTTCTCACCCCTGCTCTCGTGGAGGCTTGCAGAATTAATGGCGTGCCTAAGCTTAACTTCTTTCTTCAAAAATTCTACATTAGAAGGAGGGAAAGGATCTAATTTTTTATCAATAGCAGCGGCTGAGTTTCTCGATGTAGTTGCCGTTTTCTGTAATCTTCCTCTTGGTCGAAGCTTACTTAACTCTGATGGTTTTGTAGAAGATTTAATAATCTCAGTGTCCTTTTCCGACTCAAAATCACTACTATCAATTTTTGATAAAATACCTGATAGGCGTTTTTCAGAGGTACTTTCGTCACCTTTACTCTTATAATGTTGGCGTACTTCTACAAAGCATCGAAACACTATGAGGCCAATTGCAGCGATAGCAAATTTTTCCGCTTCTGCTTGATCTTTTTTATCCGAACCTGTTTTCGCACTCGCCCAAATTGCAAGTGCTGATACAGCGCCTTCCGATAGATTAAGAATAGATAATAACGCTAGTTTACCTGCGCCGCTATTAGCTTGGGATGACAAGGTTTCCCCGACTTTTGCCCATGTAGCCCCTACATTGGCCAATATTGTTATTGCTGCGAGGATTATCTTAGGTGTTGAATCTCCCTTTAGAGCATTTCCTATCGCCAGAGCTAGTTCAACTCTCTCTAATACATTAGAGCTCCCGATATAAACTTTTCTGTTGTTTGTGAAATGTTCTCTCATGCTTTGAAAATGAGGTCTAGTCGCATTGTCTGCTTTTGATACAAGAGAGTTACATGTGGTTGTAATTTTATCCAAGGTATGTTCAAAAGATCCGTAGGATCTGGGACTAACTTTAGGCTCTTTATCACTACCCGTCGTTTTCCCCTGCTCCATCCTATTTAGTTTAGTATCGCTACTGTTCACATCATTAGGGCTCTTTAGTGGGAACATATGCTCATCCTCAAAAAAATTGTTTTTAATCCAACAATAAAAAAATCTAGTAGAAAGCGGCTATAATATCATTTTGATATAAAGATTGGGGTAGGTTGATAACAATACTAATCTAGAGGCAAATTAGTGGGAACAGCACCATTAAAAATTAATCTTCAACACGGCCTCCCGGCGAAGCAATGGCGGTATCGTTCGATACAGTGTGAGATAGGAAGGAAGCAAACAAGTCCATGACCTATCAAATATTATCTTTGCTTTCAGTATGATATTATTTTACACTCATTTTTCGCTTCCAAGGGGTTGGCGAACGCGTGAGTATACTTTTTCGTATCCTGCTCTCTAGCGATAAGGCGAATACAGATTGTTAAGCCCCCCTAAATACTGCTAGTACACTGCAGGAACTTGACTAACACGAATAAATTGCTACTTGGAATCAACAGATGGAGGTGTAAGTGGATACTGGAAAAGTAACAATGCCCAACGCTCAGTACTTCAATGTACCGGTACAAGGCGTTTTTCAAGGAAGGTTGATGCAAGTAAAGGGGGTCCACTTTCAGGATCTTCGTCCTTACTTGACCATAAGTGATAACCGAGTTGGTTCTTTATCATTACCCCTGTGTGTTGCACCTGGGATTAATAAGATTGATTTAGGACGACTAAGGACTAACAAATTAGATCTTAGCCTTACTAAAACTCACCTAGGAGAGCCCGTTTTTTTTCTTGATACGAAAACCTCGCAAAAATCGGGCTGCTTCCTAAGCAGGGCCTTAAGTAGCATCAGATACAAGCAGGCCGACTTTTGGGTCAATCAGGCTACCAAGCTTCGCTCGGATGAGTTCGTTGAATGTCAAGGAAAGATCTTCAATAAGCGTCAGTGTTATCTTAAAGCCTTAAGTTTGTCCAACACTATGAGTGTGGCTTGGCTTGGCCTTGGCTGCACGCTCAAGTTAGGTGATGAAATTGAAGTCAACGACGAATTTTTCGATAGCAAACGCTGCTACCTGCAAGCGTTACAACTCAACAATTTTGACACCAACGAAAATTTAGGCATCGGCTGGTCTAACCTTGGCCGAAACCTGAGTAGAAATGAAATAATCAATGTTTTTGATGAGGTTTATACTGCCAAACAGTGCCACTTGAAATCCCTGTCTATTGATATAGACAACCATGCTGCTTGGTATGGTCTTGGCGATAGTTTAAACTCACACCAGAACGAGCTTATTGAGATTAATGGAAAAAAAATAGGAGCAAGGGGATGCTTTGTAAATTCTCTTGAGTTAAAAATAAATCAAGGAAGTGCATGGAATTCTCTTGGAGTTCTGCTCCATCAAAATGAAAATGTTGAAGTAAGTGGTCAAACATACAGTAAACACGAGTGTTTACTGGAAGCTCTTCACTTTGATAATCATAATACTTATCTTTGGGGTGAGGTTGGCAAAACTATACCCGGAAAAAATAGCATAGTTGAAGTTAATAACAAAACCTATAGCCAGCTTCAATGTTTTCTCAAAGCTATATCTCTCGATACAGGCAATGATGTAGCTTTGGTATACCTAGGAGAAGCACTTGGTGAGAAAGAAACAATTGCGATTAACGATACTGATATGGATTCTCGAGACTGTTATATCAAAGCCTTAGAAATAAGCTCAAACTCTTCTGCAAGAGCATGGAACAATCTCGGTGTGCTCCTTTTTCCTGGTGAAACAGTTGAGATCAGTGGTGAAATTGCTACCGAGCGAGAGTGTTACGTCAGAGCCATTCAACTTTTCCAGGCAGAATTAGATCATCAGGGCTGGTATACTATTATGGCTCTAGAAACGAGCTCAAATATTGCAAAAGCATGGGGTAATCTCGGGGCGTTCCTTGCTCCTGGTGAAACAGTTGAGATTAATGGTGAACTCGTGACCCAGCGAGAGTGCTATGTCAGAGCTAATGGGCTCGTTTCAACTCGTGAAGATGACTTGGGAGACCTAAGTCTTGTATCGTGTCCCGGCAAGATTATTGGGATCGAGGAAGACCCTGTAAAAACAATACCCCTCAGAAGGCGTAACGTGCGTGATGTATCCAGCCCGCAGAGCTAATTTCAAAAAACAAATTGTAACAACTAAGACATAATCGTGGTATGCACCTAATTTTTTGGTTTTTATCATACCCGTGAAAAGTGGACACTTGATCAGTTACCCAATCGCAATAAGACCGACAACCGGTTTTATCAGACATGGAGGTTAAAATGCAAACAGATGATGAAGATCTGAAGTCAATATTAAATTCATGTCCTGAGATACAGGGTGTATATGAGGGCAAAGATTTTTGTACAGCTGAGATAAATGCTATGAAAAATAGTGTTTTAATTGGGGAATATATGAGTGCTTGAAGTTAAATCCATTTTTCTCTAAACCAAGATCAATATTTTTTGATGTCGCTCAACTCAATATTGATCCATATAGTGCTGCTATCTCAATATCAAGATATGCATATTGGAAAGGTTCAGATTTGGCAATATCTTGGTTTAAGGGTATAGCAACATGCAAAGAAACGCTAATCAGGCATTCTGGATTTGCCTCAGGAGTATCAACTGAGAAGGAATTAAGTTTTTCAAATGGAGTAATACTAAAGCAGATTGAACTAGCCGGAGACTCTTTTCAGGTAAGACATATTAAATCAATATTTCATTCAACGCATCCCTTAGAACTGTTTTTTGGAAATTACTCCTCACACAATTGTATTATTTATAAAGAGACAAATCACAACCGAACTAATAATTTCCCGGATAATCCAGTTAGTAATAGGTTATTAGAAGATAAAGAAGACATTTTACTTGGATGTATTTTAAATAAAGGATTATCCCCATCTTTGACTGTTAATTGGCATGAGTTTGTTGATTCAGATCTAGAAAAGGCGGAGACGAGTCAAGGCTTTGGGGGATTTCCTCAAGATGCTCCAGTATCTAATGGACGTTCATTAAACGACGATGACATACGCAATATAGAGCTGTTTCTTTGTGTAGAGGGTGATTTGAAAAAAAGCTTACGTTTGGCACTGTCTCGCATAGGTTTAGCTAAAAGAAAAAGTAGCATTGAGAACAAGGCTATTGAGCTTTGTATAGCATTGGAGTCCTTACTAAATGACGGAAAATCTGAATTGACTCACAAAATATCTACGCGAGCAGCTCTCATCTTGGGCAGAGAATACTCCGATAGGGTTAGATTTAGAAATCTTTTTAAAAAATTATACAACATTAGAAGCTCAGCTGTTCATGGTCAAAAATCATGATTTTAAAGTTGTGAATGAGTGCGAAGAATTGATCTCTGATATTATACTGATTGCCTTAAGGAGAGGGGTTTCAGTTGAGTTTGATCAAATTGATTTGCAAGGGAAAATGTAGAGTTTTTTGTGCTCCGCTAAGATATTTCCCAATTAAATTCATTCTCAATAATTTTTCTAATATAAGAATCATTATAAGAATATTTTTTTCAAAGCTGTATTTATGTCTGGGGGGTTTTGCGGCGGCTTGGATTGGTAAGGTAAGCATTGATTGACACCTCATCCATGGCGAGGTATTTGCGCACTGTAGAGCGATATTTCAAGCTGTCTTGCAATGGCTTTCTTACTCAACCCACGCCCCTCGTCGTGTAGTGCCCTATGTGTCAGCCAACTTGTCCCACCTGATAAATGTATAAATTATCAATAGGGCGGTAAGCGAAATGAACCAATGGTACGTTACTCCAACGAATTCAAACACTCTATTATAGCTCGAATGT
>Ga0115567_10001687_pt1 | contig 22043 bp, 13 predicted proteins | sample COGITO_mtgs_1204_2_FD_88679 | JGI IMG/M metagenome (GOLD analysis project Ga0115567, IMG submission 88679) | Pelagic marine microbial communities from North Sea - COGITO_mtgs_120412 | ecosystem: Environmental > Aquatic > Marine > Epipelagic | place: Germany:Helgoland, sampling site Kabeltonne... | reverse complement strand
CCACCATACGAAGAACAGGATCAGCCCCCAACGATAAAGGGTTTAGATAAGTGAAGTCCAAGCTTACGAGGTTACCCGTATCCTCGTCTCTGAAGTAGAAGAAAGTATGGCCGCGTAAGTAGGATGGGATGCCAGCCCTCATGGCCGCATCCTCTTCCTCCCCGATCCCAGCCATCGATTGGAGGACGGTTGGAACGACAGCCGACACGACACCAAGCATGTTAGTCATACTTAAAAAACGATTCAGGCCCCGTCTTTTTAGGACAGCATTCCCACTACGCATTTCCTCAAACGCCAGCTTGTATGTGTTCATTACAATGCGGGGCACCTCTGCTTTGAATCGTATGAAAGGTGCAAAGAGCATACCAAAGTTGGACTGAGATAACCCAGTAATAAATGGTGGAGCCTCACTGTGTGACTGAGCAGTCATCTTAACTTTCTTAGCAGCCAACCTCTTGAGTTGATACTCATCCGTCGGGATGTTGGATCCTACCTCCTTACTTGCATCGCGCAATACTCGTAGTTCTTTCTCGAAGTATCCAATTTTATAGAAGGCGTCGATAGCCGAGGCCAATTCCGCCGCCTTTTCGTAAGCATACTTGGCAGGTTTGCCACCCTTCTTCAGCTTGGAGAGAGGACCGACCTGCTCCTCCATGAGGATGTCTGGTGTTGTCTTCCCCCGCATCAGGTCCAGCATCATCTGTCCGCGAACCTCATCACCGATGATGCCAAGGGAGGTATACTCAATCATGGCTTCCTCAATCTGCTCCCCGAGCACCATGCCTTTAGCCTTGGCACCCGCACGCTCAATCATAATCAGTGGGACATCTTTCACAGCACCATAGTATCCTTGAGCAGGACCAAAGAAAAACATGTTACTAGCTGCGTTACGGACAAAGAACCCGACACTACCGAGAGTCTTACTAGCCATGGAGAGACCAGTGACTGCGCGTGCTAATCTCCCAAAGCTACCAATGACTTCCTCTGTTTTAGTTTGAAGCCCACGTAGTTCAGTGCGATCAAAAGTCTTGTCGAACCCGTCCTTTAATTCTGCTGGAGCATAGTATCCAGCGAGTGGGTCTCCGTCAGAAAGCTGGTCGGTATTCCGCAGTGGTCTCCATCCATTGTATGTATCAGGGTCCTCCTCACGGGCTATGACCAACTCATCGTAGGTCATTAAGAAACCCTCAGCTTTACCCATCGTAGCTACATTGTTGATGAACGCTTGGTTAGCGGACATCTTGGCCACTGTGGAGAACGTACGTAATAGGTTGTCAACTGTACCATCCTGCCCATACTCCCCAAGTAAATTTCGTAAGGAGATGTCTAAGTCTTTCTTCTCCTTGAGGTTGTCTACCATCACACGGTAGCTCTCCGCGTGGTTCTTAGCTAGCGCACTCATGCTGTTAGGTTTGTATGACTCCAGAAATTCATCAAGCATCCGTTGACCTTTGGGGTGGCCACTGTCATCCGCTGCTCGCAGCTTGGCTTCAGCCTGTGCAGTAGCATCGGACTCCGATAGGTTTTCATTTTTAACTAGCAAGGCAGTCTGGTCTTTCACATATTGCTTCTCAAAATATTTAATAGCAGCCTCCCTAACTTCGTGATAAGCACCATCTGTCTGGACCTTCTTTGCATAGCCAGCATCCGTGAACATACGGTATGATCTGGTGATGTAGAAATCCATGTTCATGTCCATCCTTGCCTGTAGTTCTTCGTTTAACCCAAAGTTGTCCTTGATGTAAGTGGACAGTGGTTGAATAAGTTCCTTGCGGATGTCTCTGATATGCTGAGCAAGCTCGGGTGACACCGCTTCGAGCTGTCCCATGGCCTGATCCTTAGTGCGAAGAATTTCATCGCGAGCTATCATTTCTTCAGAGGCAACAGCTTCTTTCTTACGCAGCTTGGAGGCTTCTATTGCCGCCTTCGATTGTTCGCTAGTGAGGGCATCGTTGGCTACAATGGCTGTGAGCTCGGCCTCGTGGACCTTGTCAATATCTGTGAGAACCTCACTATCTACGACGATACCTTTAGCATCACCCATAGCCTGTTCGAGCATCAACTTCTGTGTATCAGAAGGGGTGTCCCCAAAAGCTTTCTTGACCAGCTTGTCCATCTTCCTCTTATACTTAGTTACAATAAGATCTGAGGCTCTCAGGAATGACAGTCTATTCTTATGTAGGTCTGTGATACGAGGATCGACTTCTCCTTGGAACAACCGATTATACCAACGACGTGGTGCGTTGTAGTCACCCGTCTTATAGACTGGCATCTCAAGAGTTTTTAGGAAGCCAGCCATGTTGACACTGTCTGAATCAATTGATCCACCAGACTCAAGCGAAGAGTTCAGAGCTTTACCCAATATAGGGGCGGCCTTCTTACCAAACTGTTCCATCGATGGGCTACCTACATTTAGGTCAAACCTAAATTGCTGATCCCACCCGTAGTTTCTCCACAAACCAAGTCCCTCCTTGTGCTTTACAATCTTGTTCATGGACCAAGTCTTACTCGAACTGGTAGCAATCTTTTCTAGCTTCTTCAGTCTGCTTGTGTGGTAGTCTTGGATACGTTTAAAGTTTGCCTCAACGTGAGCGATCACATCTGCATCTGCATTTGAATGAACTGTGTTCACATCCCCCAGTAGCCTGAATGAATAGTCACCACCCTTCTGAGTTATGACCACATCCATGACATCATACTTCTGCATGTCTTTGATCTCAACCATGGCATTAGCATACTCCTCAGGGGCAGAGGTAGCTAACCACTCGGCAAAGTGATTGTGTATCTGGACAGGTAGTTGACCTTCCAAGCGTCCACGAAACTCACTCAAGTCGGTTGAGGTATTCTCAAAGCCATACTTCGCCCACGCATCGTAGCCTTTTGTCATGGCTCCAGACTTCTGTAAGTCTGCAATCATCTTGGCTTTCTTTGCAGGGTCAATCCCGTCTGCTTTTTTCAGAGCATTGACTAAGACTGCACGTCTTGACAGAGATATGTTCACAATCTGTCCTGAGCCTGAACCCTGAGTCACGATTGATGGAGCGTTGATCCCTCCGTTTGCAGCCAGAAGCTTTACAAGTAGGGGGATAGTATTTGGAGTTGCCGCCATACGTCCACCCTCCTTGATGAGCTGCTCAATTTGTGCGGACTGTGCATCGGCCTCTGCATTACTGATCTCGCCTTTGTTGTAGCGGTCAACGATGTGATACTGTTCGTCTTCTAATGTGAATGGTGCCATGGACCCAACGCTTAGTGAGCCATCGGCCTCAATACTGAAGTCCATCATGGAACGCGATCCAGTTTTACCAACTACCATCATCATGGTTGGGGTGACGGGGTTGGATAACTCATCCGTAATGATCTCCATGTATCCTCCCTTTGCTAATTCGCGAAGAGCTGTCCGTAGTTTGAATACATCAGTTGTGGCGACGAGAGGTTGCTCTCCATCCACGCCAATCACTTGCTCTTTTAACCGAATCACCATATCGGTGTCTAGCTCTTGTTGGGTGAGGGCCTGATCTTGCTGAGCATTAATCAACGCACTAAAATATCTCTGCTTGACGTTTTGTAGGGCTCTGCTAAGGGCTGGGCTATCTCCAAAATCAAGCATAAGCTCAGACTCAAGGCCGCTATCAAAGTCAGCCATCCCGTTACGCTCTGTGAGTAGTCCCTGTGTAGAAGGGTCAATGATTTCAGGAGCTACATTTTCTAGATACCGCTGTAAGGTCTCACTCTGCTGGTCTGCGTCTGTGAGATTGATGATGTTCTCCGCAACAGTTAATGGACTTGTGGTGATGTTCTCGAGAACACTTTCTTCTACCATCTCATCTAGCGTGGTAAGTGCCACCTCATAGAAATCATCAGGGACTGCGTCAGTTCCCGCGGGTAGATTGTTGAGGGTCTCTTTTCGTGCCTGATCCCTCATTTTCCAACGTGCTCCCAGAACTCTTTCCTGTCGTTTCCTTAGAGAGGTCCTTAATTCCGTGCGGAGATCGGGGAGACTGGGTGCATCTGTATCGCGATCTTCCTGCTCTGGGTAGTCTGCCCTGCCTGTGGTCAGGTCCGCCACAAACTGAACCTCTGCTCTGGGTATTCCTCCAATACTAGTATTCAATGCCTCTGCGGCATTCAGCTCAGCTAGGAAATCTTCTGGGTCCGCAACCATTTTATCATTTAAGATAGCGGCCAGAGTGACATATGAATTGTCTGGATTGTTGGGGTCAAAATTGAGGTGGGTGGGTGCCATCCGATAACCCTGCTTAATAGCACGGAGCTCATCTACTAGTCTATTGACTGCCGATGACATATATTTGTTCTCCATACTACCAACAGAACGGCTGGCCGCCATCCTCTTGAATACCCCCATCACATAACGGAAGAGGATCTTCGTCATAGATGGATTGGTCTTATAAAATGCATGGTCCTCTTCGGTGGTGTATCCTCTCGTTACACGCTGTCCGACTGAACGCAAGTGTTCCTCTACCAGCATACGTTTGGTGTTGAGGATCTCCTGTTGGAGGGTGGCTAGCTCCTCTGGCGTCATGTCTGCCGTTACCTCCGCTGCCAGCAAAGCCTTGGTGTCATCACGCTTCGTATTGTTAGTGGTAAAATAGTTATCGATGATGCGCTCGAAGTCATCCTTGCTGAGAGCTGATGCTAACTGGTCTATCTCCGATTGTGAGAGTGCGTTGTAGGATGCTACATGAGCGAGCTCTTCCTCAATCACGGCTGACATGAGTAAGCGGGAAGACACAATGTCCATGTCCTTAGTAAGCTGAAAGATGACTTCTGGGTTTAGGTATATCATACCTCCCTGCATCTTCGCAGGACCAGAGGATTCAGGGTCAAAGGCGAGGTTCACCTCAGGTGGGATAAGGTCCCTCATGTGTTGCAAGATAGCCCTCATTTTCGTTTGGGCTTCGCTAAGGTTCAGCATGTTATCAGGGACATCTAAGTCTCCAAGCTCACCGACCAATGCCTCAACTTCTGCGGCATTGTTAATGGCATTCTCTTCGAGAGAACTATTCAAAATTTGCCTCTCCCTTGAGTTAAGTGGCTTGTCAGCTTGCCTCGTAGCCTGCTGTCGGGATTCATAACCAGCCATGTTTTCTACTCCAATAGCACGAAGCATCATGTTGTTTCTATCCATCTGAACCATGGCAGCTTGCGCGATCCGCTTGGCTGCGGTCTTGGCACTAGCTTCCACACCTTCTCCTGACTTGACAGTAATGACATCTACGATGGCATTGCTATACTCAGCTGCTTCGGCAGAGGTCACGCCTTTGCCAAAGAATCTAAGGATGGCATCACCAATCCTCTTGAAGAAACTCTTCTTGGCATTCTTGGCCTTGCCAAGTGCGAGGATCTCCTGCTGTAACTCATTGGACAACATGATACCTGCAATAAATTCGTCTATGTTCCCTAAGGAATCCATGATGGGACTGTTGGGTGCGTATCCGTTTTCACGTGCGGCCTCTCGGATCTCTCCCATTAGGTTTTCTAACCTACTGCGGGCCTCTTGCTGGGACTGGGTGAGGTTCTCTTGGGGTTGAGACACGGTGTTCCATAGAGTGGCGTGGAGATACTCTTCGAGGAGAACATTGGTGAGTCCTTTTCCGTTGTGACCATTCATGTTGAGGGTCACACTTAGAGACCCATCAGTATGCTTCGTAAACAATCCAGCATACTTCCCTAAGTTCAGCTCCGTGATATTAAATTCTATGGCTGTAATAAGGGAAGGGTTCTCAAGGAGTAACTCAGCCACAAGCGAGTGCTGCTTATTCAGTTTGTTGGCAGCGATGTTCCTTAAGGCCGTAAGCACACTCTCAGGATCACCTGATACAAGACCAAGCCTCTTAGCTTCAGCCGTGTTGAGCTCATTAGCCATGGCCTGTCCTGCTTGACTGACTCTGGATCTCGCCATTCTACTCGCACGAGTGTTGGCGTTGGCTTTGGCGAAGGCGCTCGCGTCAGCCCCATTCTTGAGATTCTTCTGGACTGTCTGCGTGTACCCTGAATCCTGACTCATGTTCCCGTCAACTGAAGCAGTATTAATGTTCAGGATCTTGAGAGCATTTTGCAGGCGCAGCATCTCAGGATCCTGTTGAGTAGAATCCTCATTCTGCATTGACTGGAGTCGGTCTTTAAAATCTTTGACCTTCTGGTTTTGGCGACCTTCATCTAACCACGCTTGAACGAGACGCATCAGCTCTGAGCTGGAAGTCTTCTTGACCTGCTTACGGTTAGTCGGAGTGTCTCTCATGACAGAATCGAACACTAAATCTTCGAGTAGGGTTCTGGCTTCTTTCTTCTGGTCTAAATTTTCGAGGGCAGCAGCTGCTTCATCATATGCCATGTAAGCATCTTTCCTCTCAGGAGCGAGGTCAGTAATATTAGCACGCTGGAAACGAGCCACCTGTTCAGCCTCAACATTAATAGCACCGCCGCCGTCTTCACGGCTTACATCTAACTCGACAGTTTGGATCGTGTCTTGGCGACTTTTCTTTTTGTTGTAGCGTTGCTGCCCAGCCATGCGGGTGGCAACCTTTTTAGCGATGGTTCCTACCGTTGGCATTGCATCCTTGGTAACTTTGTTGTTTAGTATTTCATCCAGCACATAGTTGGATACGGTTTCTAAACTATTGGCACTGACCCTATCTACGGACATCATCGGAGATACCTGCTTAGCTAGGTTCTTCTGGCCAGCATTAGTTTTAGGAGTATTTGTAAACTCCATAAATGCTTGTAAGAGCTGTGTTCTAGCCGCGAGTTCATTCTGTGGTTGTATCTCATATACACCATCGGCATTTTGCTGAACATACGAACGGACATTATTACGACTACCTTCCTGTAGAAGTTCTTGTCTTATCGCCCTCACATAGGCAAAGTATTTTGTTTCAGCTTGGACCGATAGGGACCCAGCGGTAAGATAAATTGGATCAAGTGGTTCCCCACGGGGGCTCATAAGACTGAAAAAGCTGCCTTCCGAGGCATCGTCGAGCGCCGCCGTCACATACATATCAGTTGCATCCGCTACCTCAGCTGCTGTTACTGTCTCCCCTTCGTTCAGGTCTCTTGAGGTTGTGGCACCAGTTGGGATGCTGTCCACGGTGACGGGTAGATTGCCAACCTGAACATCATCAAACATAAGCGAAGCCACCATGTATTTTTCAAAGGTAGTGTTATCTTCAACAGTATCTCTAGCTCTAGCTTTTTTATGGTGACTCGTCATTACAAGACCTTCCTGTTGCTCTGGCTTGCGGATCATAGTCACACGTCTACCCTCCTTCCAGTCTACCACAAATGCCTTGTTTACATCAGCTGGGTCCATATCTTCAGGAACCGTAAATGGAATTTCAGCTTCTTCGAGTAGAGCCATAGTCAGTGGGTTGTTGTCAAACACCCCTCGACCATCTTCGTCTACATAAGCACGGTGCACGGTACGAACAGATTTTTGTGTCTTCGGGTTAAACCATGTCTTGGCTTTTGACTCCTTTGTCGTGATGGTTTCCCCGCCGACTGGTTCAGAGACTTCTATCCACGGGCTGTTTTCATAAATGCGAGTGGCGATGTAGTCCGAGATGCGAGAGTAATATTTAGGTGGGCGTCCCTCAATAGAGACCACCCCATAATTTTGTTTGGTGCTGATCCTTACAGGATACCCTGCATCGATCACCGATTGTATCTTGGGGGCGTTGTTTTTTGGATCGCCTAAACCAATGAGTTCCTCGATCTCCTTGCTGAGCTCAATGACTTCATCTTCTGTTTCGTTAAGCGGAGCCTCAGTGGTATCCTCATCCAGCTGTTGCTCATAGGCATCCGCTGCACGGGCTGCATTAACCTCTTCAGGGTTAATTCCTGCCGCCTCTAGGTTAATGACTTCTGTTCTCGTAGGAGGGGGAGATAGCACATCTAAGAATGCTGGTGACACCGTGGACCTCGTGGTATCAAAGTCTCCCGTCAAGCTGTTAGCGGCCTCCTCGGACAAATCCATTTCGATTTGAACTGGTGCTTTGATGGCCTCCTTTTTAAACTGCTCTTCCTCCATTTCTTGGCGGTTTGCCGTCTCCCAGTCCTCTGGGGTGCGCTCCTCTAGCTCTTGAATGATAGTAAAGATATCTTGAGTGTCCTGATCTACGCCAATCTGCTCATTGTTTTCGGGATCAATTACCCCAACAATATTTCCATCCTCATTGAGGACATAGTTCTCAGTGATTGTTGCAGCGGCTTCTTCTGCGGAGATCTCGTCCCCTGTTATAGCCGCAATGTCACTGGCAACAAATGAGGCATCCACCACACCGTTCTGTCGGATCAACTCAGCTACACGCTTGCGAATAAAGGGCTCTGATTTCTCGATGCTGGGTTCTACGACCGCTGGCTGCTGCTGACCCACACTTGTGGGGGTGGGGATTGTAGTATCAGCTTCAGCTCCGCCATCACTAGGCTGGTCTTCGACAACAGGATCCACCTGCTCGGTGGGAGCTGCTTCAGGGAATACAATGGTGTTCAATGTGTCTGATCCCGTTTCAGATGGGATTACTACACCGTTCGAGAGACCAACTACCCTAGCATAAGTCTTGTCCCTAGCTTTAACATCTTGTTTTACCACAACAACTTGGGCAACATTCCCGCTGGGTAACTGAACCCAGTCGCCCTCGACCAGATCATTAACAGTGGTTGGGGTGGATGGTATACTCTGGTCAAACTCACGTTCACCTTGAGGGATTTCAACTGGTGTTGGTTCGGCTTCTGGAGGAGCTTCTTCTTGAGAGGGTGGTGTGCCCGATGGGCCGCTAGGAGCTGGTGGGGTTTCTTGCCCTGTGGGGCCAGCATCTCCATTACCACCCCTAGTCTGTGTGTATCTGTCGTATGCTCCGCGAGCGGCGTCAACCTCCCCAATAGGTACGGTCAAAATTTGTTCAACTAGTTGAGCTGACACAGGAGCCCCGCTTTCATTGAGGCGGTCCGTTACATCTTTGATGAATCCCTGCTGCACGGCTCGCTGTTCAGCTCTGGCCATCGCTGACGTAGTTCCATTAATGCTCTGAATGGCACGTCTACCTGCTGGAAGACCGCCACCAAATATACCACCAGCTAAGGCAGCCCAACCAGCACCAGAAATACGTTCCAGAAGAGGGGTGTCCTGATCCGTGTAGAAGTCTGTGACTATCCCATTCACGAACTCATCAATAAATTCTTCTGCACTCTCTCCCGCCGCGTCACTAATGATTTCCCCAAGCACTGTATCCTTTAGACCATACTTAGAACTACCATAGACAGATTTCCTAGTCGCGGCTTTGAGAACACCAGCGAGGAGTTTGTCCTGCTTGCCAGACGCAGCCACCTGTTGACCCCTTTTACTCAGGCGAGAGATCACTCCTACAGCTTGCTTCTTGGACATGCCTGACAAGAAAGTTTTTTCGGCACCTCCCGCGCCAATTGCACCAAAGGATCCTGTGAGCAAGGCGGTAAAAGCTCCGCCCACTAAGCCTGCCCCAAGAGCTCTATCGTGTTTTTCTTCGTGAGATAGCCCACTTGATTCCAAGGCAGCATAAGTGCTGGCATAGGTCATTCCCGCCGATCTGTTAAATGCAGGTAATGCCATCGCTGGGATGGTGTTGAGTTTGCTGACTTGGAACTTGCTAAACTTTTCAATTGCGTCCATGGCACCCTTCCTACCACTCGCTCCTGTGGTAGTAACAAAACCATCCTTGACTAAGCGGTTCAGAGTTGTCTCTGCGCTTTCCCTGCCCGTGACTTTAAAGGCATTGGTAACAATACCTTTCGCTACATTCTTCAAAGTCAGGTTAGCACCTGTCTTCGCAGCTAAGTATCCAGCACCACCTACGCCACCAGTGAAGAAAGCCAGTGCACCTGTGATGGCCACATCAGTAACGACGGGGGCTACCATCTCAGCGATGTCTTGCCCCATACCCATCTCGACTCCAAACAGACGAGCGGTTGCACGCCTAGCTTGGTTGTCTTTGATCTGATCTTGGAGATAACCCTGAGCATATTCATTCCCCATCATGGCAGGTATAGCAGCAAGTGCACTCCCCAAGGCGTTGGGGATGGACATACCAATACCACCAATACGGGAAGTTAGCTCACTGTAATTATCATCATCCTCCACAAACTCCTCTAGAATTGTCCCATTGCTTTTTCCTTCCGCCAGACCTACCTGAACTGCTTCCTGCCATTCATCTTGGGCATTTCCATTAGAGAGAATCTGGTTATATGTGTCGAAGTTATTCTCTAAGGTCAGCTTTCTTTGGTTTTGTAAGTTTGTTACCTGCTCCTCAGATAGCTGTGGGTTGGCCTCAATGATAGCATCAAACATCTGTTTGCGTGGGACGGCAGCACCGTGCATTACGGCATCTTGGTACCCATAATCCTTTAAGTTATACTTCAACTTATCGGGCTCATCTTGGAAAGCCCACAGGTTTTGTTCGGTTGCGGCACCTGCCGCAGCTTGCTCCACCACTTTCTTCAGATCATCGAAGTCAACACTCTCACCTTTGGAAGATACTAATCCCGTCTCTTCTAGGATATAACCAAGGTTTTCTACATTGCTATCATATACTTTCTTAGCGCGATTGATCTCCTGTTGATCACCACTAGCTAGACCCTCATCATAAGTAGCCAGTGCTTGGATGGTAGAGGTCCAATACTTTTTGGCACGGTTGTGCGGCGTAGCCTCAATTGTATTCTGGTCAGGCCCAAAAAATCCTTTTCCATCAGCATTGGTATGAATAAAACCAGCCAACATGCGACCTTCTCGGTCTACTTGCATTGTGCCGAGGGTGTTTCCGCTCGCATCCTCGTCGGTAAGTAGCGCGTTCAGATTATCTGCGAGATCCGCGAACCGACGCTGCTCACTGTAGGTCGTGCCTTTCAGGTTAACGGCGCTATTTGATGCCTCAATCTCTAGCGCGTCATCGTATCCAATGCCTAGATGCTTGGAGGACTCAATAATCTCTTTAGTGCTCATCCCCTTAGCTTGCTTGCCAAGTCTAATTACTGACTCACCAGTCGAATCCGTAACCCTCGCCGCGATAACATTGCCAGTGTTAACACTATCTATAACAGACTTATCCCAATCTGCACTATAGGCTACCTCCTCTGCCTCCGCCCTGAGTTGGTTCCGCTGCTCTATATAGGCGGGGTCATTCACCTCCCCGTGTTTAGCTATTGCCTTTTCATTTGCAAAGAACGCAGTTGCCTTTTGCCATTGTTCAGTATCACTCCCGTATGTGCTAGTGATCGTCTGTAGGCGTGACTCCAGACTGATCTCTTTTGGGGCATACAAAGCCTTCACTTGGTCCTTATCCTGAGGATCTAGGAGTCCTTTTGAGGATAGAGCGGACTGGTAGTTCTGTCTCAGGTCTACCTCCACGGCTGCATTCCACGTGTCTTCTTTAAAGTGGTGCTGCCTTACGAAATCAGAATACCCTTTGTAATCTTTAGCATCATCACCAGTGGCATTTTCTTCCCCCCACTCTGAAAACTTAGCGTAGGTGGGTGTTGGGATCGCTTGGGTAGTATCATAAGCGGAGGAGTCTGCGCTGGCCTCTAGGGGAGCGCGTAGGAATTGGGATAAATCAGTCATAGCTGAGTTGTGATGTATGGGCGGGGCCTATTGTCCTAGGTCCCATTGGGATGATGTTGGTGCTTGTCTTGTCTGTGGGGTGTTTGATTGTCCTTGTATACTAGAAAACTCAGCAGATTGCAACCTTATCTCGAGGTCTACATTGGCGTCCATGAGAGCATCTTGTAATGCTTCATCACTCATGTTCTCCTCACGAATTTTGCTTAGCGGGATCTCTTTGATGCGAGCCAGTCGAATCTCGAGACCGCGCTTAGATTTTGGTGTGAGTGTGGGAGTTGATGATTGAGCTGTTGGAGCAATAGGGTTCCCAGCGTCATCAAATTTCATGTCCCCACCCCCATCAGTATCATAGCCCAACGATTGCAGAGCGGCATAATTAGATGTGATCTGCTCATTTCTCCTGCTAATAAGTGCGTCTCGTTGTTTTTTCTCAGTCTCTCTGGCGGCGGTAGAGCGGCCTCTGTCGAGGTTATACTGTGTTAGCTTGAGTGCCTCCTTCTCTTCGGGGGTCTGGACGCCATCCTCATCAATGATCCCAGTAACCTGCTCAACACCTCCAGTATCCACATATGGGGATAGTCTCTTGCGATAATCTGCCCGATCTTGCTTTTCCTTATTCTCTCTTTTGAGTCGTTCTTGTGCCTCAACGTCCAAGCCTGCGTATGCGGTACCAAGGATCTTAGATCCTAAGGAAGTATTAGCCAGATACGGATTTTCCATCTGTAGATCTGTCAAAGCTTGGGCTTTGGTTGCGGGATCGCCTTCACTATCCCTGATGCCATTAATCTGATCAACCAGCTTAGGGATACGGGATTCAAGATCACGCTGACGTGTAGCATTATCCCTGCGTTGCTGCAAGGTTTCAAGATTCATCTGATATTGTAGGTCGGCATTCCGCCCACGGTCGATGGCATTATAAATATCGATGCTCTCCTTGATCTCCCTATTGGATGGGCCAAATGCCTTGTTCAAGTAAGAAGCCTCTGATCCTTTAAGACCAGAGGAGAAGAACCGATTCCTCATCGGCGTGATATCATTTTCTATTGAGAAGCTGTTTGGCATATGCTTTTATCTTGTAGAGGTGCGGTCCATCCGTGAGTTCAATCGATCAGCACGGCCCATCTCAGGTCCACGTCGATACAGTGGAATTTCTTCAGGTCCATTACCGTATCTCCCCGTATATGGCCCGCGATAAGGTCCACGTTCCGCTGGCATTTCCTCATAGGGCCCACTGGGACCACCACCTTGATAAGAAGTAGGTGGTTCATCCATGTTGATACGCGGTCTTTTTTTATTTCTGTTACGAAGAAACTCACCGTAAGCATCCTGCGCTGAGCTGCCTATGCCGCCTTTGGCCATGGCATACTGCTCAGCATCTACAAATGCTTGGGACTTAACAGTCGGGTGACCAGCAAGCTTCATCATCTCTGCTCGTGCAAACATTTCGTTGGCCTCCTTCTTAGCACCAGACCTACGTAACTTCCTAGCAGCTACACGTGCCATGTGGTAATCAGATGTAATCCTGCGTGGTTTATCACTGAGGCTACCTGTACGGAGAGAGGATTTCCACTCACCGTCCTGAAGCTTTTGCCATTTGCTTTTCTTTCTCATGGTTTAATTAAGCTCCAAATTTATTGCCCCCAATCTGACCCAATCTGCGGCGGCGGCGTGGTTCTTCTTCATCACGTCGGGAAAGTCTATTCGTGAAGTTGTTCATTTCCTTGCTACCAATCCCCAATTCCTTGGCCTTCGCTTTATCATCTTTATTAAAGGTGTAGTTACCCCCAGACTTTGAGAGTTGACCCTCTAGGTATGCTCCAAAGTCTTGGCGTCCTTTTAACCGTGCCTGTGGAGATTGAATCGTTGTTGGGGCTTGGCCTGACGCAGGTTTGTTGGCTACCTCTTGAGCCGAGGACTTGGCTTGTGGGCTTGTGATAGTGGGGAGATCGACGGCTCCAGCATTGGGGTCAATAGTTGTGTCACCAAACCCCGTGCCAGCAATTTGACCCATTGGTTTAAGCACCGTATTCTCAGGGCCTGCTGCCTCCGCGACCGCTGGTGCTGCTTCCTTCGGCTTAAGAGCAGCTAATGCTTTACGTGCGGCATTACGCTCTCTGAGTCTCCCCTCATACTGGTCTGCTGTCTCACCCTCCTTGGCGCGACCGATGGACTTTTCGCCAAACTTCTCATTAAAATCTTTCTGGGCAGCCGCAAAATCTTTTGGAGTCTCAGGGCCTTTTAGCTCATACCCACGCTCTTTTTGGATCTCAGCCACTAAACCACCTAGCTCCCTAAACCCCTGAGTTGCGTTCATGGTTTCTCGCTCATCCTCGGTGATCTGTCCTTCATTGAATTTTTCACCCTGATCAAACTCAGCATCATAGTCAACTGCATCCTCAAAATTTTCTAGGGCAGCTATGCCAACTGTGCTTTCGCCCTGAGTTGCAAGTGTATTGGCGGACTGCCCCAGATCCGAGATACTTGCCCCCACCTGAGACATGGCGCTGGCTCCCGTCTCAGCGACTCGCTTAGCCGTTTCTGCGGCGGCGGTCTCTTGTCTAGACTTCTTCACAAAATCTGCCTTGTTCTGAGCAGCAGAACCACCAACGCCAATTCCTTTATAATCTTTTAAAATTTCTTTGTCCTCTGCGTTGCGCGTGGATATGGCCGTTTTTCGGGCAGCGTCAGCCGCTTGACTGGACGCAATTTTATTATCATACTCTTCCTGCTGTTTTTTTGTTCTGGGTATAGCGGCCATGTGGAACTTATAGGTTCAAGTTAAGTGTCAGTATATACATTGTGCCTGCGAACTCAAGGTTAAATTCAAGGTAAGTAAGCAGCATCGTTCTGAAGAGCCGCCTTCAGGTGCTTCATTGATTTTGGTGGTTTGCGGTAGCTTTGATTTGGGTCCACAATCTTTGGCTCCATTGCTATCAAACCATGCCTTTGCCGTGCACAGTCAAGGGCAAGGAAAGCGGCATCAGCCAAGTCAGGGCTTTTCCCGATCCTCTGCTTAAACTCAGGCTTTGATTCGATCCTCACCTTGAGCGAGCCAGTCTTCACCAGCTCGTAAGTTCGCCCAATAATTTCCTGAGCTAGATCACTATCCATCCCAAAGATCTGGCGCGTTCTCATGAGCTCCTTGCCTACAAACCACAGCTCAGAAACCCTATTGGTATATAGCTCTATACCAGTAAGTTGGCTATTTACTGAGACTCTCTTATCAGAAGGCTTGCCACCAAAGGTAACACGCAGGAACCGAGGCGACCACTCACCAGCCAGCACGTCACAAAATGAGGAGCCAGCACCTGTAGCATCCACCGCCAGATCATCTGGGGCTACGCCTTCCTTCTCACATATCTTCTTGATCTGCTGGACGATCTGGTATGATCGTGGCACCGCCTTGTTGGTAGCATCGTCATTCAGCTGGAAGCTCTTGCCCAGCTCAAACACATACTGCCCTGTATCATCTGTGCCTACGTAGCCTGTATATAAAATCGTTCTATCGCCACCATTAGTAAAGGCTGGGTCAAGCCCAGCTACCTTGGTAGGTTGTGATCCCCACTTTACTTTGTGCATACACCCGCTCTTGGTAATCTCGTTCTCGGAATAGATACCACAGTCCTCATCACTATCAAAGAACACAGCACGAACCATCCGCATATAGCCCCGTGAGGCTATGCCGAGCAGCTCACGTTTCTCAGCTATCTGGTCAGCACGTGGCAGGTATGGGTAGATTGTCTCACCAGCTAGGATATTGGGGCTGCGCTCACCATCCAGTCTGATATACTTACCGCCCCACTTGGTGCGCCAGCCATCATCGACGTTGGTATCTACGGAGTCCCAGCCATCCTCTGGCTCAGACCACACACCAAAGGCATCGAACTTAGAGTTGGGGTTGGACATACCAATCATCCTGAACTCTGGGTTAGCAGACAGGTTGGTAAGACCAGCGTGGACCACAGCCTCAGAGATCTCCGATAGCTCGTCCCCAATCACGATGACCCTCTTGTTCTTAATACCAATGAACTTACCGACAGCTTCACGCGTCCTGCTCTTCTCCGCTGCAATGAGCGACAGACCAGACTTCTCCAGCAAGGTGCCGTGCTCATTGACATACGCGACGTTACCAATTGAATCCCGAATCCTGAAAGGCATATCATCTATCACTGCCAGTAACGTGATGATTGAACCCCAAATCCTTTTTCGTGCTTCACGCAACGTGGTTGAAGTAATCAGGACTAAGGTATCCTTTGGCTGGGACAAGCAGTTAATGATGGCATAGGCAGCCATGGTGTGAGACTTGGATGAGGATGCAGCACCACCTACAGCGAGGAACTTATTCTCAAGGCAGCTGCGGATGATCAGCTTAGCCCATGGGTTTTGCTGCATCAAAGGTTCAGGAATGTCGGGGCGGTTCCAGAGGGTGTCACATATACGCCAGAAGTAATACTCCTTAGCCCTTATCAGGTCATGGTTGGCAAATCCAAACAGCAGGGCGGTGAGTAAACTGGTTGGTGGAATGATCATACCACCTACATCCATATCAGTGGTGGACGGTTTAATGTAGGGCTCGTATTTGCTGTCTAATTTAATGTCCATTAAAGATTGAATACATTGTAAATACCAACTATACTCCAACCCATGGCGAAGGACAACCCTGAAGACAATAAAAATAAAGGCCCCGAACCACTGCCTTTACACCATAAAAAAGTCAGTAACCCGTTCGGCCAGAATGGGAAGAAGCGCCGCCTGTTCACTAAAGCCATGGAGCTCTATGAGCAGCAGTATACTTTTGCTGCTATCGCCAAGGAGTGCGGAGTCCACGTATCGACTTTGCGTAGATGGTTCAGGGATGCAGGTGCACCTCCCAAGAAGAGTAAATGGGAAGAGAACCCGACTCCGTGGATTGATAAGGACGCACCAAAGCCAGAGTCTATCTTCGACGGAACAGAGGAGCATAAGACTAAGCACGCTGTAGACAAAGCTGCCGAACACGCCCACCTACAGGAGAAGGGTAGGATCGATGAGATCGCCTCAGCGCAATCCAGTCCAGCTGAGCAATACCAAAGCTACATGGCTAGCCAAGCGGTCCGCCTGATGCGAGATGGCATGGCTCAGATGAGACCACCGACTAACGTCCGTGAAGTGGAAGTGCTAGACAAGATAGCTAGGCGTCACTTCGGGCTAGACGAAAAGCAAAGCGGGGGAGCAACCAGCCTCAGCATAGACATAAACATTCTAAATGACGCAGCTGCGGCCTCAAGGAAGAGGCCCACTAAAGTTGTCGATGTAGACCCAAATCCAAAAGACAACAAAGACCAATGAAATTCTTCGCATCAAGGACGCACGAGCCTAACCCCTTCGTAATCAAAGGGAGCGTACGCTCTAACCTAGATTACTTTTACTCAGCTAAGCAGGTCACGGGAGACTTTGTCAGGGTAATCCCCTCGACATGGAAAGAGATCTCGTTCCTACAGAGCCTTGAGAAAGGCTATAACTTATTTGCTCCATGGCACGGCGACGGTGTTCTAGTCAAAGCAGACTTCCTCCCAGCTGTCCGTGATCATAGGCGTTGATAATGGTTCTTGCTCTGGGGCAGCAGTTGCAATCAGCAGCTGGGACGGTGCTGTCCTAGGATACACTAGGTTACCAAACCACAAGGTAGGCAAAAAGACGGAGCTCGACATGATCGGCTTACGTGACTGGGTGCTGGGATTCAAGCTACCGCCCGTCAACATTATCGTTGAGGAACCTCTGCATCACGCCCCTTCATCTCAGTCCATGCGATCCATGGCACTGTGCTATGGTCAAATCACTGGGTTATGCACAGGCATGGCTTGGCCTTGGGAGGGTCTGTCTGTGAGGCAGTGGCAGAAAGATATGCTAGGTAAGTTTCCACGTGGGCAATCTAAGAAGTATGCGCTGGCTAAGGCTAAGGAGCTACGCCCTGATGAGCAGTGGTTAGCGACACCACGTTCCAAGAAACCACACGACGGGATTGTCGATGCTTACCTTATGGCAGCAAGGGAATACCAGATCCACTTCGAGGGTTGAAAAATAATTAAGATTTTATTTGACGGGTTTGGAAATGGCTGGTATTTGTTGATTACATTAAATCGACAAACCATGAAGCCAGCAAATGAAATCACTATTCCCAAAGCAAGAAGCCGCGCATAAATTTTTCACTATTACCCAGCGGGAGGGACGCAATACACTAGACACCAGCGATGCTGGAACTGGTAAAACTGTCGTCGCCGCTGCGTTAGCAAAATCATTAGGACACCCTGTTGTTGTCCTGTGCCCGAAGCAAGTCATACCATCGTGGGAGCGGGAGCTCAAGGAGATGGGTGTGGAGCCACTATTCGTAATTAACTACGAGAAGATCCGAGGTGGTCGCACCAAGTGGATGACCAAGAAGGGCAAGAATATCATGAGGTGGATTCTCCCCATGGGCACACTAGTGCTAGTTGATGAGATCCATAAGTGCAAGGGGCCTTACACCCAGAACGCTCAAATGATACTATCACTGGTTAACCAAGGATACCAGATCCACGGGATGTCAGCTACAGCAGCTGAAGACCCTACCGAGATGAGAGCCATTGGTTATATGCTAAACCTACACAACCTAAACAAATCACAAGCACCACTCAGGTCATGGTTCGGCTGGATGAAGCACTTCGGGTGCGAGCAAGATTTCTGGAATCAGTGGAGACTGGTCAAGAAGAGCAAACTTAAAGAGCTCAGGACGGCCATGTATGGCATCAGCACTGACCGACTGTCCGTGGATGATCTCCCAGAAGCGTTTAAAGAGAACCGTATCTTCGTTGAGCCGATCCAATTTAAGAATCTCGCCAAGATCAAGAAGGCTTACAAAGACCTTGGTCTCACCCCTGAGATACTGGAGCAGTATATCGAGCATGGCACCGTCGAGGACAGTGAGCACGTGATCGTCAACATCATACGTGCACGCCAGTTAGCTGAGTCATTGAAAGTCCCAGACCTAGTGGAGATGGCAGAAGACCTCATGCTTGAGGGTCTGTCAGTTGTGATCTTTGTTAGCTTTAAGGAAACAGTAGAGGCTCTCTGCGAGAAGCTGTGCTGCGACCGCATTGAAGGCGGACAGAAAAAAGATCGTCAGCAGGTCATCGATGACTTTCGAGATGACAAGACCACATGCGTTGTTGTCAATACGGCAGCAGGTGGAACAGGCATCTCACTCCATGACGTAAATGGCGACCGACCACGTGTTAGTCTTATAAGTCCCCAGTTTTCCGCCAAGGATCATGTCCAAGTTCTAGGACGTATTCATCGCAATGGCATGAAGTCAGACGCACTTCAGAAGATTCTTGTCGCAAGTGGCAGCGTAGAGGAGGCAGTAATGTCTTCGATGCAACGCCGCCTCGACAACCTCAAAACACTACAGAACCAATGAGCACAGAGAACGCAATATCAGACACACCACCCACTCAAATAGAGTTTGCAGAACGCCTAGAAACAGCAGGTCTTATACATGAGATGATAAAAACTCTACCCACCAAAGAAAAACTAGTTCTTCGGATGCATTATTTTGAGCGAATGAGTCTTAAAGAAATTGCCCAATACTTTTCCCTTACATATGGGGCGATATATTTGCGGCATAAGAGGGCGTTGCGGATGCTACGACACCCTGAAAGGGTAAATCGGTTGAAGGAATCATGCCCCAGAAATATTTTTTACACGCCCGATCCTCAGAAAAAAAAATCTCGTGAGCAAGATGCTCACAGTAACCAAAACCAAAAATAATAAAATAACACCATGAGTGAAGAAAATAAAAACAACGGGCTCGACGAAATCCTAAAAAACAAGTTTGTGCAAGAGCTGCTCAAATTTGTAAGTGACATCAGAACTGCCCTAGGCGATGAAAAAGGTGATCTCGAAAACTCCGAAATCGTACAACGCGCAAAGGACGCATACAAAGGATAATGTCAGCACAGCAGCCACACGCTGACCGAGGTCACGCAGAGTTCAGCCCATCTTCTTTGAAGTATGTGGCTGGGTGTGCTGCTTACCACGGTAAGGATGGTTCATCTCCAGCCGCTGAAATGGGTACTCGTATCCACGAAGCACTAGAGGTGCGCGATCCCGCAGCATTACAAAACGAGGAGGAACTCGATCTATATAACCGATGTGCGGATATGGAAGACGAGTTTCTTGCTGACGCATTCCCACCAGATGAGGAGCGCACTGAGTTCTACGAAGTTCAGGTGGATGTGGATCTGGGTGACACTCAAACCTATGGCACCTGTGACCGTCTGAGTATATCATCAGATGGTAAGTATGGAGTCCTTGCGGATTACAAGACAGGCATCAGCACCATTGATAAGCCTCATGAGAACATGCAAGCAATTGCATATACCATTGGGGTGTTTCAAAAGTTCCCTGATCTGGAGACCATCATGTTCGCGTTCTATGTCCCCCAACGAGGTTCATTACCATTACTCGGTTCCTTTGTAAGCACTGAGTTACCTGACCTTATCGAGGTTCTCGGTAATGTCATTAAGGAAGGTGAACGTGTCCGTCCCATGTGGGGTGGTGGTCAATGCCCGCCAGCTGGTGATTGTAACCCAACCCAGAATTGTAGGTTCTGCCGTCACGAAGATAGATGCCCCGCTTTAGGTGGTCTCGTTCTGGATGTGGCTTCTAACTTACAACGCAAGGACTTCACCAACATTGACATCGAAGCCGTTGATGACCCAGCATCCATTGAGGAACTCTGGAACATCTCCAAGATCGTAGAAGCGTGGGCTAAACGCCTACGCGCCCGCGCTATGGAAATGGCTCACGAAGGTGCTGAGTTCCCATCCCTTCGACTCTCATCTATGGGAGCTCCGACCAAAGTCGTAGACAACCACAAGTTCATTAAGATCGCAGCCGACATGGGTGTTGATACTGATGAGCTTTTAGAAAGCGCCACATTTGCAGTAACTAAGACAGCTAAGCTTGTCGGTGAGACCGCAGACAAAGGCGAGAAAGGACAGAAGTCCGCAGAATTTCTGGACACTTGCAAAGACGCAGGTGCCCTCGAAAAACAAAAGGAGCGATTCACGCTCCGCTAAACCAAAAAACAATAAACCATATAATAATATGCCAAAAGCAAAAGAAGAAGAAATTGAAGCAGCAACAACCACAGCTGTCACTACCGTCGGACAAGAACTTACCATCGATGCCGACGATATCGATATCCCACGACTTAACGTCGTGCAGAAAATGTCCACTGGGGACTTTGATCACGGTAGTCTTATCCTAGATAAGACCCACGAGATCTTACCTCGGGAGACTAAAGGACATTGCATCATTCTCGGTGCAATTAAGAAATGGAAAGAGGACATCGACTTCGACTCGGATGAGATGCCTCGGATCGTCGGAACCAAGCAAGAGATGGAACAACTCAAGATAGATTCAGAATATCAAATTCTAGAATTTGCTGAGCTCATCCTCATGTTTGCCCAACCAGAGGGTAATACGGATGATGATGCGTTCCCTTTCCCCATTGGTGACAACAACTACTGTATCGGAAAGATCTACGTCCAGAAGGATGCATACCGTAAGACGTATAAAAGTCTTATGACCTTTGCTGCTTTCAACCGTGGCCTACCTCTGAACAGCCGTCTATGGAACTTTGAGTCACAGATCATGAGCAAGGGTAAATACTCATGGTATGTCCCGACCCTTAGTGTGACTAAAGAGCACGTTCCAGAAGCAGTTGCCGACTTCGCTAACTCATTCCAAGCATAGTTGTATGAGTGCCAACTTAGACGTGATCTCTGAGGAGATTGCCACCGCCAATAAAATGCTCTCGGATCTAGATGATAACATCAAAACTCTGCAAGAACATTACGCTCGTACGGTCGTCATTATTGACGCGTTCGAGAAAGCCAAAGGGCTCTTTGATTTACAAGAAGAGCTTGCACTAGAGGAGTAATCCCTAGTTTAACATGACACCGCCCACACCCCTATAACGTCATAGGGGTGTGGGTAATTTTACGCCAAATTATAATCACGGCACCCAAAAATATGAATAATAGAATTACTTACGCGTTAGATTTTGAGACCTTTTACAGCATCGACTGTAGCATCAGAACACTCGGCCCCTTGGGCTACTTCTCACACCACGAATTTGATGCCTACATGGTCTCTGTGGTTGGAGATAATGGATATGAATTTGTAGGACACCCTTCGGAATTTGACTGGGGCTTACTGGCAGACAACATCGTGTTGTCCCACAATGCCTCCTTTGATCAGACACTATACAAGTATGGAATTTCACATAACTGGTGGCCAACTTGTGAAATTTTTGCGTGGCACTGCACAGCAGATCTCGCGGCCTATGTCGGTATCCCAAGGAACCTCGCTGGTGCCTCAGAATATGCACTAGGAGTTAAGCCAGACAAGT
>Ga0115567_10001683_pt1 | contig 22061 bp, 14 predicted proteins | sample COGITO_mtgs_1204_2_FD_88679 | JGI IMG/M metagenome (GOLD analysis project Ga0115567, IMG submission 88679) | Pelagic marine microbial communities from North Sea - COGITO_mtgs_120412 | ecosystem: Environmental > Aquatic > Marine > Epipelagic | place: Germany:Helgoland, sampling site Kabeltonne... | reverse complement strand
CCCCCGCAGCACGCCGTGCTCCAACTCGTTCAGCGAGTACACATGCGTCGTGTCTGCGCCCCCGAGGCACAGCTTCACGTCGTCGAAGAACGTCGATCTGTGCGCCCTGGTTCGAACCGCTCCGAACGAGGCAAAGGCGCATCCGACTGACAGGTTATACGCGTTGATTACGAACGCCAGTTTTTGGTCATGCGACATCGTGCTCAACTCGACGGACCGAAGCACGCACATGTCATGTTTCAGGTTTTCGAACTCGCGGTCCACGCGCACGGCGTCGTAGTTGACGGCACCGGTGCCGACCTCTGAGTGTCGTTTGGTTATTCGGAACCAAGTTTGTTGAAAAGCGCGAAGGACGGCGTTGGGGTCGTCGTCGATCGGGTCCACCCACGCGCGCCTGTACGGGTTTAGCACGCCCGGGGAGTTGTCCGGCTGCAGCCTGTAGAGATGTGAATCGTCGTCGGCGAATTTGACGAACACGTCGGGGTTCGAACCGCCGACCTCGCGGATGACGAGGCAGTCGCATAACCGCTGCGCGAACGCGCTCGCGGTATCCCTGCCCAGCTTGCTCGGGTGTTTGCGCAGCAGCGCGTCGATGAGGTGGCGTCCGGAGAAGCACCGGCGCTGTACGACGCGCATCAGACCCCGCGGTGCGCTGTCCTTGACGTCCACGATGGATCGAAGCTCGCGTATCATGCCGACGAACCCGAATGGCACGCCTCCGAGCGTCGCGACGGGCGGTTCATCGCTCTTCTCCCTCGGGGTGGTGCTCGGGGCGTCCGATGCATCTTCCGGGGCGGTGTCCAGCGCGAGGCGCGGCGACGTCGGGTCCGGCGCCGCGAGTACCTCTTGCACCCTCTCCATGAACCCCTCCGCGCCTAGTTCCGTCTCCAGGGCCTCGACGTCGTCCGTGCCGCCGATGACGCGGCCGTTGAAGAGCACCTGGGGCACCGACGAGGATCCCGTGATGGCCCTCTGGTCCTTCAGCCGCTCGGGATGAGTGGTGAGGTCGATGACGGCGTACGGGACGTGGCGAGCATCGAGAAACGCCTTGACCCGTTCGCAGTGCGAGCACCCGCTCAGCGCGAACACGGTGACGCGGCCCATCCGCCCCGCGACCACCGCGACGAACAGTGAACCAAGGGCGGTAACCAACTCTCATTGCAAGTTGTTCCGAGATTGACACCTGCGATTTTCATTCCACGCCGCCCGCGTCCTCGGGTCCTTCGCACCCAAGGTTCGTTCACGGCGACGTCGCGCGATGTACCTGTCGACGCAGTACGGCGGCAGCGTCCGCTTCGCGCTCGGCTTCGTCGCGGGCATCTTACTCCGCGAGACCCACCTGCTGCGCAAGGGCCGTCGCCCCCCGCGATCGCTGCTGGTGCCCGTACGAGGATACAAAGGCAGGACCTCCGCCGAGCGCGTGCGCGAGACGGAGGGCCCGGACGCGGGACCGCAGGTGTTCGTGCGCAGGCTCGAGTCCGGCGATCACGCCAAGGGCTTCCTGAAGCTCCTCGCCGTCCTGACCACCGTCGGCGACGTCACAGCCGTCGATTTCGTCAACAGGGTTCGGGACATCAAATCGGGGCCGGAGTACGTGTACGTCGTCGAGGAAGCCGGGACGATCATCGCGACCGGAACGTTGGTGGTGGAACGTAAGTTCGCCCGTACCTGCGGGGTGGTGGGGCACATAGAGGACATAGCGGTGTTAGAATCCGCGCAGGGCCGGGGGTTAGGCAAGGTGATCATTCACGCGTTGAGTCGAGTCGCCGAGCGGATGGGTTGTTACAAGGTGATACTGGACTGCGCGGAGAAGAACGTGGCGTTCTACGAGAAGTGCGGGCTGGTTCAGAAGGAGATCCAGATGGTCAAATACTTCATCGATTGATGAGCGCGGGATGGACGGGATGGACGGCGTGTGTGTTTAGCTGATGTCACGGGATGAACGTTTCCAAACTAATGTTAATTCGTCGCACTACAACACTTGAGAGCTTTATTCACCGGGCCCCGCGGTGGGCGTGAACGACTCCGCGATCGCCTTGGCGCCCGATATGTTCCACGTCTGAAACTGCGTCTTGACCAGTTTCGTGTCTGGGTCCAGCGTGTACGTCGTGCGTCCGGTGTACGGTTCCACCCTGGGTTTCCACGGAAAACGAAGATATCCCTGCAACTGCCATTCCGCCTCCACGGTGGTCTCGCTCGTCACCTTGATGTCGTACAGGTCCACGGACGACGTCGCGGGATCGAAGAGTAAGCCGAGCGCGGTGAGGTAGCGCGACAGGCCGACGACGTCGTTCGTGGGATCGGTGAACCTGCAGTCGTCCTGGAAGATCTCGCGCGTCAAGTTTCCGGTGACGAAGTACTGGCCGTCGCGGAGGTCGCGCTCGAGCTGGTCGCGAACCTTCTGCGCGGTCAAGTCCGTGCGTTTGTCACCGCCGACGCGCTTGACCGCGCCGAGGGGCGCGAGGGGCAGCGCGTTGGCGGGGGGCAGCCGGGACGCGGATGCCGTCGTCAACACCCCCACGGTCGCCGCGATGAGGGCGTGCCGTCTGTCGACCTTCACGCGGGGCAGCTCGATGGGGGAGGAGGAGGATGACGATGAGGGTTCAGCGTCGTCGCGCGGCGATGCGCACGCGGCGACGGATCGTCGGCATCGGTCGCGTGCGGCGGCGAGCGGCGTCGCCGCGGTCACGGGGGCGCGGGCTATCGAGCTCATCTGGTGTGCCATCTGTGGTGCGTGCCACGTTCGCTCTCGACGTCATCGATGGCCCGCTGGACCGCCTGGCTGACACGCGCCGCAGCGCCATTTGCCCAATCTCAGAGTAAATAGTTAGGGTTCGGACTCCCCCCCACCGCACTGCGCTCGACGCCTCCGTGCGTTGGGCCCGGCGTTTTGGCGGGCATGTACAAGCGAGACCGCGGGGGCTTCGGTCCCCCCAAGGATCGCGACGATCGGTACCGTAGGGTGCGTCCTCGCGCGCGACCCGATTCCCCTCTAAATTTCCGAACGACGGCTTTCCCGCCCGCGACCTCCACTCCACCTTCACGTCCCAAAACGCGCGCGTCCCTCGTCGCCGACCCCGTTCCGTCCACTCACCGTCGTCCATCGCCCCACCCACCACCTCACAAACAGGATGACGGTCGCGACGGCCCCGATGACGGGCGCGGTGGCTGGGACCGCGGCCGAGGAGGCGCGCGGGAGGGAGACAGGGAACGTAATGGCCCCGGGGATGGCTGGCGCGACAACCGCGACAGCCGCCCACCCCCGCACCGCCCATCCATGATGTCCGGCTCGCACCCAAACGCACGACCCTCACTCCTGACGTCCCCGACCGGCAACGCGCGCCCGCGGATGATGATGCCGATGGGACGATCGAACGATCAGTTTTACCAATCATCAATCAACGACGACGAAGAGGGCGAGATCGCGTTGAACCCGCCGCAACCCTCCGGCCCACCCCCCATGACACACCCGCGGATGCAAGGGAAGACGTGCCACAGGTGCGGCGGCGTCGGCCACTTCGCCAGGGACTGCCCGTCGTCCAGGGACAACAGAACCTGCAGGGTCTGCGGCGAGGTTGGACACATCGCGAAGGATTGTCCAATGTACCGCGGCGGGGGACCGCCTCCCAGTTCCATGGGCGCCAAGCCGCCGCTCGACAGGGACACGGGAGGACGGGAATGGGAACCCAGGGGCCCGCCCATGGACCGCATGGACAGAGACAGGGACCGCATGGATGGCGGCAGGGACCGCATGGATGGCGGCAGAGAACCCATGGGCTCGGGAAGAGGCATCGATCGAGATCGCGACAGGGAACGCGACAGGGAACGGTTCGGCGGCGAATCTTCCCATCACGTCGAATCGTCCCATCACGGCGCGCCCATACGCAAGAGCTTCTCGCACGAACGATGGGGCGGTCGCGGCCCCGGGGGCGTCTCGCACGAGGACGGCGAGCTTCCCCCCGAGCCCTCCCCGCGCGGCGCCCCGCCGGGAGGGGGGGCTCATCAGGGGAGACCCGAGCCGTCATCCGCGCCCGTCGACCTCGAGGGACGACCGCCTTCAGGCCGGCCCGTCGAGACCGACACACGGTACGGCGACAGGGACAGAGACCGCGTGGACGGCACACCGATCGGCACACCCGGGCTCGTTCGTTTCGCGTCCGCGCCGCCCGGTCCCACCGTCCTCGACGACCTCCCGGGTTCACACGCCGCCGGCGCTTCCACCCCGTCGGCGACGCCCGGAGGGCCGAGCGCGAAGAAGGGCGGGTGGGGCGGCGGGCTCGGCGGCAAGGCGGCGTCCGCGAGCAAAGGCGCGTGGGGCAAGGGCCTCGCGCGGTCCAAGTCGGCGACGCCGGCGGTTGGAGCGCTCTTATCCAACGCCGATGACTCGAACCCGCCCTTCTCCACGGATCAAACGCGAGGATCAAAAGTTCCCGCTCCGTTTCAACAATTCGACGACGCGTCCAATCCTCCCCCGCTGCCCGGGGGACCGCCGCCGCCCGGCCAGGAGATCCGGCGGGACATAGACGCGCGCACGCCGCCGCCCGATTGGGAGGACCCGGCGGTACGCGCGGCGAGGGCGGCGGAGGCCAAGGCTGATTTCGCCGCTCGACGCGAGTTGGTTGACGATTTGTCCAAACGAAAGTCGGAGATTATGTCCGCGATGGAGACGACGGACGCGGAGATTGAGAAGCTGGAGCTCGAGATCGCCGAGCTGGACGAACGCGACGTGAACGACAAGGAGCAGGCGGAGGAGCAGGCGCGGCACCAGGAGGCGCGACTGGACCGCGAGCTCGATAACCTCAAGCGATCCGTCGAGCGAGCCGAGCTCAACGAGGAACGCGCAGCGGTCGAGGCGGAGGAGGCCAAGGCCAAGGCTGAGAAGCTGCGTAAGAAGGCGGGCCTGAACAAGGAAGGTAAGCTGGACCCCGCCGCCGCCGCGGAGGCCAAGGCGCGGTCCAAACGATGCGCGGAGATGATACAGGAGATGCTCTCGGGGGACGAGCCCAGATCGCGAATCGTCGAGCGCGTCGTCGCTAAAAACGAACGCACCGCGAACAAGAGCCACGACGGGCTCAAGCACACCTGCGGGCTTCCCTTGGCGCACGAGGTGACGCGGGTCAGCGTCGAGGACGTCGCCGCGAGGAACTTTGCGGCGGAGAACGATTCGTCCAGATTTGGCGTCCGAGAGTCGGTCAAGAACGTCCTTCGTAAAAGGCGCGACGCCGTCGCGGATAAGCGTCTGACACTCGCGGTGACCTACCTGAAGCGCCGCGAGAAGTGGCGCGTGCGCATGGTCGCGGCGGACAGGACCCGGCTGGAGAAGATGTACGGGATTAAGCCCGGGGGTAAGCTCCCGACGCCCGGCGTCAGGGGCAGCGGGCGGTTGAACAGCGGCATGGCGGGCGTTGCCAAGTCTGATTACGAGGAGATGCAGATCTTGCAGCAGCTGCAGCGCGTGGAGGCGCTCAAGTCCATCATCAAGCTCCCGCCGCAGGTGCTCGACCCGGAGGAACGACGTCTATCCGCGTTTCGCTCGAGGAACGCGCTCGTCGAGGACCCGCTCGCGGAGAAGGAGGCTTTGAAACTCGTGAGGCCGTGGACGGAGACGGAGAAGAAAATCTTCCACGAAAAGTTTGCGTCGTTTGGCAAAAACTTCAAGCGCATCGCCACCCACATCGACGGCCGGACCACGAGCGACTGCGTGGTGTACTACTACCAGCGGCAGAAGACGGACGACGGGTTCAAGGGCCGGCGACGCGCGCTGGCGAAGAAGAAGAGGGCGTACGCGGAGGCTAAGAAGATGACGGGCGGCGCGTGGAGCAACAACGCCGCGAGCCAGGCGCAGCAGGCGGCGCAGCAACGCGCTCAACGCGAGGCGCAGCGCCGCGAGATCGAGGACCAGCAGGAGGCTGAGCGCAAGGCTCGCGCGGAGAAGCGCAAGGCGGCGAGGCAAGGCGGGAAGACGCCCAAGAGCGCCAAAAAGTCAAAGGTCGCGGAACCCGAACCCGCCTCGGACGACGACGATTCCAAACCCATCTCCAGGTCCGCCTCGGAGGCTGACCTCAGCACCAAGGGTCAAAGCTGGACCGCCCCAGAGAAGAAAGCCTTCCTCGCCGCGCTCGCCGAGCACGGCAAGGATTTCAAGGCGATCGCAAACGCCGTCGGGAGCAAATCGCAGACGGCGGCGAAGGCGTACTTTGGCAAACACAAAAAGTCGCTCGGGCTCGAGAAGATCGTCAAGGACCACGCCACCGCCAAGGCCAAGGAGGACAAACGAAAAGAAGCCAAGAAGGGAGCGGCGAAGGGCGCAGCGGCGAAGGAGGAACCCGCGGAGAAGCCCGCGACGCCCGCTCCGGACGAATCCGGAGACGCATCCGGAGCCGCGCAAGCCGCCGCCGCTAACCCGATGCTCAACAACCCGATGCTCCAGGCGATGATGCCCACGGCGGGTGCGGCGGGAGCCGCCGCGCCGGACCCGGCGGCGATGATGGCGATGTTCCAGCAGGCGATGGCGGCGGCGGCGGCTGGCGGGGCTCCCGCGGGAGTCAACGCGGAGACGAGCGCCGCCGCCGCCGCGCCCTCGTTCTTCCCGACCGCCGAACCGACCGGCACGAAGCGCGGCCGCGACGACGACGACGGCGACGAGAAGGCGAGCAAGGCTGCGAAGAAGGTGGACGGCGCCAGCGCGGCGGCTTCGGCTCCGCCGCTGAGCACGGCGGCGGCGGCGGCGGCGGCGCAGGCTGCCAAGGACGGCGAGCTTCCCTCCGCGTCGCTCAAGTGGGGCGAGGGCGGCGAGGGCGCGGGTAAGGACTGATAATTTGACGAGACGATTGTATAACGCACGCGGATAGCACAGATCTAATAACCGACATTCTTGATGACGAGTGGAAGCCTTCGCCTAACCTATCTCGATTTCCTTCTCTTCGACTTTGACTTCTTCCCGATGAAGCCCTCGACGTCTTCCACCGCCATCGCGCCCGTCCCGCCGCCGCCCCCAGCCTTGGGCCCCGCGAAGTCCGCGCACGTACCGACGACCGGCGCGGGTCCAAATTCCGGATGCGACCCCGGCAACGGCTGGTCCAACAGGTCCACCCGCCTGAACGTCCTCGAGTCCATCCTGTCAATATAGAGCACCCCGTTTAGGTGGTCCATCTCGTGCTGCGCGATGCGAGCCTGCCACCCTTTCGCGACGAAATCCACCGGCTTACCGTCGCCGCCGTAGCCTTGAACCCGTACCTGCAGGTACCGCCGAACGAGGCCGCGGTACCCCTGCACGGAGAGGCATCCCTCGAAGAAAGCGCACGATTGATTCGCCACCGGCGTGACCACGGGGTTGACGATGACCTTCGCCGGGAACGGTGTTCGTTCCTGGGCGGCGAGGTCTTCCGGTGACACGTCGCTCATGCCCTCTTCGGTGTCCTCCATGACGAAGATGCGGTAAGGGACGCCGATCTGTGGCGCGGCGAGGCCCACTCCCCTGTTGCGCATGAGACTGGTCATCTCCTGGATGAGCTCTTGGATCGATGCGGAGTCGATGCGGTCCAACGGGATCTCCTCCGCGATCTGTCGGAGCGCCGGGGTGCCGGCTTGCACGATCTCGCGTTGGCCCTTGGCGAGGTTGATGAGCTTGCCGAAGGTGTTCTGCTCGTTCTCCACCCAGGTCCCGTCGGGCTTGGACTCGCCGTAGGCGTTGTGGACGATGACACGCGTGGCTTCGCGTCGGCGGTGCGACACGACGGCGGGTGTTTTACGGAGCGCATCGCGCGAGTTGAATCGCGATGATCGCGCGGGAGCGACCACGTGGGCCGAGTAGATCGCCGCGGACATGTTCGGTGCGGATGAACGGCCCGTCGACGTGTCACGGCGGAGTGGTGGGCTGGCCAGGTCCCGGGTTACTTTTTATCCATTTTGGCGGGCCGAGTTATTAGTTTCCATTTTCCAGCTCCTCCTGCCGATTGAGGATCACTTCTCCTTGGCGAGCGGCAGTGCGTCGGCGGTCAGTAGCGACCCGCGGCACCGCACGACGCGCGTCGACGAAGTCACGTATCTGTCAGAAGATACGAACGGGCGGTGTCGCATCGAGTAGGTCGGTCGCGGCGCGCCTCACCGGGGCTCTTACCGGGGCACGAGATCCGAGGGGACTTTTACGCGGGCAGAATCCCGAAGAGATCGCGAGAGCGGAGCTTCGCTGGCAGTCAGAGTTCGCGCGGCTGTTTTCTGTCCTAGGATAACAACCATAGAGTCTTCTGGAATCCCTTGAAGTACCACCGGTGTACCATCACGTCTCGGACGCTCCATTCACCACCGACGCGCGGCGTTTCCGTCTCTCGCGCCAACCCTAGAATCAATCTGCCCGGACATCCGACCGCCTTCTCCTCGCATCGCGATCGATCCTCCCATCTGCCTGCGTGACACCGCGGACGAGTGCGCGAACGTACTACCTAGGCATCACGCACACACAAGGAGGAGGGAGACGCGGGACACGCTGAGGCATCACTAGGACGTTGTCAACACACACACACACACACACGGATGTGAACGGACTATAAGACTTAAGTTATTAACATGAGCACTGAAGCCGACGAGACGTGCGCCGACTACGCCGACGCGCTCAAAGATCTGACGATAAACTCCAAACCGATGATCACCTCGCTCACCATGCTCGCGCAGGAACTGGGCGCGCACGACGTGACGATCGCGTGCAGAATCGGTGAACTCATCGAGCGGCACATTCGAACCTCGTCGCCCAAGGCTAAACTCTGCGGCTTTTACCTCATGGACTCCATCGCGAAGAACGTCAAGGGGCACTACGTCGGTCACTTCGCCAAAGGCCTAGCCGACCTATACATCAGCGTGTACCAGATCGCGGACAGCACGACGCAGAAGAGCATGAGCCACCTGTTTGACACGTGGCGAGCGGTGTTTCCGCAGAGCGCTTTGGAACCCATCGAACGAATCCTACCCCCGCGCCCGCAAAAGATTCGGCTCCCGCCGCCGCCGCCGCCGGGTAACTACAATCAAGCCGGCGGCTACCCACCCCCGCCCCCGCACCAAGCCTACGGCGGCGGTGCGTACGGCGGCGGCCAGTCCGGGATCCACGGCATGCCCCCGGCGAATGCGGGGGCTATGCTCGCGTCCATGGTGCAAGGCGGCGGCGGCGACATTTCCGCGTTGCTGAGTTCAATCGCCGCGGCGAAGAAGGCGACGACGGCAGGGTCACCCGCGGGCTCGACCGGCGTGCCTCTCCCCGCGCCCCCCGCGGGTGCGCCCCCTCCCAAGGGCAAACGCGGGGACTCACCCGGCGCGTCCACCGGCGCGAGCAAGGAGAACCAACCCCCGAGGTTAACCCCCGATTTCGATCCCGCCCGCGACGACGAGGCTGAGCTTCGCAAGCGCCGCGAGTACCTCATCGACGCGATGTACGGTGACATGCCGCACCAGTGCGCCAGTACCGGCCGCCGCTTCGACGACAAGGCTGAGTTGGACGCCCACTTGGACTTGCAGGCGCTCAGGCGCAGGCGGCGTAAGGAAGGGACGTCGTCGCGGCGGTGGTGCGTAGACGGAGACTCGTGGATCGCGGGTGCCGCCGCGGAGGCTGCGGACGACGCCCCCGCGTTCTTCGAGGTTGACGCCGCGAAGAAGGAGGAGGATGACCAGCGCTTGGTGGACCTCGCGAACTCGTCGGTGCCCAAGGATGACGACGTCACGCACTGCGCGTTGTCGGGTGAACCCTTTGAAGTTTTTTACAAGGAGGACGAGGACGAGTGGCACTTTAAGAAGGCGACGACTCTGCCGAGGGATTATAAAGGGGTGCCCGCGGGGTCCATCGTGTTGGTCACCGCGCTACCAAAGGATGCCGACTACGACGACGAGGAGGAAGAGGAGGACGACGACGACGAGGAGGCGCCGGCGCCGGAGATAAAGGAGGAGCCCGAGATGATTGAGGACGAGCGCGAGCCCGAGGAGGCGCCCTCGCCAACGCCCGCGTCCAAGAAACGAAAGGCGGCGGTCAAGGTGAAACAGGAAGTAAAAGAAGAAAAGGTGGAGGCGGCCGTGGAGGCGGTCGCGACCCGCCGTAGCAAACGCCGCAAGAGCGAATAGGCGGCGAAGACGGTGATTTAATTAGAAGCTAATCGCAATCCGGCAGGTCAGAGCGTATCCGAAGCCCACTCCCGTGCCGCCCGTCCTGCCCGCTCATCGTCACGTCGTCGCGCGTCTTCGAAGACGCGACGAGCGGCTCGAGCGGCGACCGAACCGTGCCACCGAACGTTTTTTCAACCTCGAACGTTTTCTCGCTCGACGGGCTCGACCCCGGTAGGATGAATTCGTCCATGAACATCGACAGGACAACCTCGGTGAACCGCGGTCGACCTCCAGGCCCTTCACCCGGCCCGCTCCTGAACTTCAAGACGTCCTCGTCCCTCCACGAACCACCGTCGGACGAACCGTCCTCGTCCCTCAAACCGTCGGACAAACCGTCCCCGTCGAAACCGTCCCGGAACGGTTCGTCCCAGACTACGTTCTCGCCCCCCGGTCGCGCTCCAGCTGACGCGCACCACTCCTCGCGCGTGTTCGTCGCGATCCACACCCCAACCCCGCATTCGGGAAACAACGCGAGGATCGAGTCCGCACCAGCCGAGTCGTCCGAGCTCGCGTATACGCAATGAGAGTACCGACTTTTATCGATTGAACGCACGGGCCGGCGTTGTAAACCCGCCGCGGTTGTCTCCACAGCGAACCCTGATCCGTGGGTCTCGAACGCGCCGTCGACGCCGTGCCAACTGAACACTGCATCCCCGACGAGGTCGTCGACACCTCGTTGGGTGTCCACGAACGTCCCGGGCGCCAGCAAACCGCGGATGCATCGCGACATCTCCCACGGGGTCATCCACACGTTTCCATTCGGCTCGATCGCGGCTGAGCTCCCATCCGGGTCCCGTCTAGAAGCCTTCCGTCGCACCAGCGCGCGCCCCCCGTTCTGCAGAGCGCCGGCGTCGTTCGTCAGCTCGACGACGTACCGTCCGGCGCGAACACCACCGCGGTTCCAGTCGTCGTCCAGAGCGTCTCCGGAAGTGTGAGCGCAGAGCGCGGAGTAAGCGTTCCGCAGAGCGCTGGGCTCGGTCCGCGACACCGCGTCTTTGACCCCGACACGCAACTCGTCGATCACGTAGCGCTCGTACTCGATACCGGACACTCGCTCGACGATGGACGCGGCGAGGTCCAGGTTGTGGTCGCACTCCACGCGCTTGGCGCCGGCTTCGAGCGCCTTACCGACGCATCTGGTAATTCTCGCGAGCCTCGCTCGTTTCATCGCCGGCGTATCGCGTTGCGTACGGGCAATTAGACTGACGGCCGGGCTCGCGGATTCATCGAGGAGTTGGCGCTGAACTCTCGTATACGCCTCGCCGGTAAGTCCGCCGGTGACGTCCACGATTCCGCCGGTGTGCCTGAGAAGGTCTCCGACGGTGACCGGTTTGGCATCGTTTGGATTTGCATTTGCATTTGGCAATTTGGTTGAGGCATTCGTCGCCATGAATGCGACGGCGAGCTCTGTGGGTAGGTGGTCGTCCGCGTCGTCGTCGAGGTCGATTCCGGATTCCCGCGCGATGGCGATCGCCGGGAAGATCTTGGCGCACGATCCGACGTCGAAGAGCGTGACTCGCGGGTCCACCTCTTCGCCGTAGTTGTTCGCCATCCGCTTTTTAACATTCTCATCGTCCCTTCCGGGAGCTTTCGACGACGCGTTCACCTCGGTGGCCGAGAGCGCCCCGGTGCCCCTAGGTACGTCGAGCGATGCGACGCCGTACACTCTACTGTACTCGCGGATGCCCCCGTCGATGTCCTCTCGCGACGCACGTGGATCCATCGGGACCTTCACCACGCAGAGGCACGCGCCCGCGATCCTCCGCTGTCGGAGAAGGCGCCGGATATGGGCGCCGAGGCGACGCTCGAGCGAACGCTCGTCGAGGTCCAAATCGTGCGGGCGACGACGACGCGGGTGGTTCCGGTCGTCGTTCGGCGCATCGTCAGCGCTGGGTGTGTCGTCCACGGGCATGCCGCCCTCTGCGTACGTTCGCGCGCCTCGAGGTCTGACGGCTCGTCCGATGAATTAATAAGTATGGAATTAACGAACAAACAACTCACGCGGCGACGGGCTCCTTCTCCTCTACGGCCTCCTCTTCCCCTTCCTTCGCCGCCGCCTTGGGCTTCTCCGCCGTCCTCGACCCAAGGCTCACGTTCCGCGCGATGAACATCGTCTTGATCCTGTCGTAGATGGTCAGCGACCGCATGATCACCTCCACCTTGTTTCCCACGTCGCCGGCGACGACCAACTCTCCACCCTTGCTGGTCACGTCCAGCGCGACGTCGTCCAGCTTGCGAAAGTCCCGCTTCGCCTTATCCCCGAGTCCCTCGAACGTCGTGCCGCTCTGCCCGCCGCGGTCGCTGAGCAGCTCGTACGCCTCCTTGATCGCGTTGAACTTCTCGAGGCTCGAATCCGGGTTGCGGTCCGGATGTTCCGTCGCAATCTTTTTGCGGTAGACGCTCTTGATGTCTTTGGGATCGTCGTTGACGTCGACGCCGAGCGTGGCGGCCGCGGCGGCGAAGCGCTTGGAGGAGCTCTGCTGCGCCTCGTACGCGTCCACCGCCATCTCGAACGAGCCCCAGTCCTCGACGCCGAATTCCAGCTCGGCGAAAGGAACATCCTTGACCACGGAGCCGGCCATGAGGTAGGCCATTCCGATTGCTTCTTCCTTCATAGCCGGGAGCTTGGCCTTGATGGCTGGGACGCCCTCGATCTGGTCGGAACTGGCGCTCAGCTGCTCGGTCTCCGGGATGTCGCTGCCGATGGACTTGAAGAACTTCTTAGCCTGCGTGTGAGTCGGGTGGAATGAATGGTCAGCAAGCGCGGGTGAGTGATGGCGGGGGTCACTTGAACACGCATGAAAGTTGGGCACTGAAAAGTGAAGAATGCGCAATGGGACGCACCTCGTAGGCTTGCTTGTCGGCGACGACGACCTCGGCGATGGGGAGCCAGTCGCAGAGCTGCTGCACGGGCTCCGGGGACTTGTGCCTGACGCTGAGGATGTACTCGCGGAACTCGTCGCGGTCCATCTCCTTCACGATGCGGTCGTACGCCTTGCCCTGGCGCGACACCACGTCTCGCATGGCGGCCGCCGCTTTTTTACGCGCGGCATCCTTCGCCTGCTTGGAGACGACCGGGGACTTGTTGGAGGTCTTCTTGGCCTCCTTCGCGGCCTTCTTGGCATCCGCCTTCGCCGCCTTCTTGGCCTTGCCGGCGACGATGGGCTGGGCGGCCACGCGGGAGGTCTGCGGGGTAATCGGGACGCGAACGGTGAGCGCCCGAAAGTCGGCATGAAGAAAGATTTCACGGAAAGAAGATAAGGGCGGTGGTTCGGGGGCGCGGAGACGGGGAGTGTGCGCACCTTGAAGGCGGGAGCGCGGTTGAGGCCCGCGGCGGGTGCCCACTGCGTGGCGACGAGGGCGCTTGAGGCGAACATATCGCGAGCTGACCGGGTGCGTGCGAGCGCCTGGGAGTCTGGGTGTCTGACGTCGAACCCGCCGTTTCGGGAGTAAGAGGACCGTAAATTATGCGTTACGCGTGTCCAACCAAATGCCCGTATGTATCCAAATACCAAATAGAAATACAAAGATCTGGCAAGATCTTCACCTCTCGCCTGTGCTAAAATAATGGATAAAAACACTCGTTATTAGCCGCAACTCTTCGCTTCGAGACGTTGTTTGTTGCCTGAGTCAGCGACTCGCTGCTCATTCGCGAGCGCACGCGGGGCTGACCCGACCGCGAGGATGACGTATCCGGCGCGGTGATGGAGGACGCAACGTCTAGGGCCAAGGATGCCGCCTCACGCGCGGGCGCGAACCTTCGCAACGCCGCGTCGTGGCTCAAACGCAGGGCCGGTCACCATCTCCTGCGTCACAGGCCGGAGTTCTGGGTGGACGAGAGGGTGGTCAAGTCGTGCTACGGGTGCGAGCGGGAGTTTCCAGGGGCGCTCCCGGGGTTCAAGCACCACTGCCGCGCGTGCGGCAAGGTGTTCTGCGGCGCGTGCAGCTCCAAGACGCTCCACCTCGCCCGGGACGACGACGTGGACGACGACGAGGAGACGGTGGAGCCGTCGAGAGTGTGCGACTTTTGCTTTCAATCCCGAGACGGATCCCAGGCGGCGAAGACGCCCGCGCCGTCCACCGCGAGCGGCGGCGGCTGCGGGGAGAGCATGCCCACATCACGCGCGGACTCACCCGCCGACGCCATGGACGACAGCACGCACACCTTAGCCAACAGCGCGGACGCGCTCGCCAGACTCCGCATCTCCGCCTCATCGAACCAGCCGAGCCCGGCGGGGCAACTGCTCGGTTCCGCGGCGCGCAGGTCCAGACAACGGCGCATGGCTCCGTCATCGGACGGCCCATCGTCAGACGACTCATCAGACGATGAATCCGCGGACGATGCGACGCAGGCGGACACCAGAGGACACGAGGCGACGGAGACGACTGGCGGTGACGCATCGCCCGGAGATCTGACGGTGAGAGATCTCGCGACGGCGCCATCCTCCGTCGCGCCGGCGTCTCCGCTGTCACCCTGGCGCAGGCGTGCGGCGCGCGCGCGCGGGCGGCCACTCGCGGTGTCCGACCGCGCGCGGCGGGAGGCGGCGGAGGCGTCGCGGGATCCGAGCCTGTGGTCGCGACCGATTAATTCGGATTCGTCCGTCGACGACGAGACGCCTCCGGACCCGCCCCAGACGATTCCAGACGCGTCTCTCGACGCATCCAGAGCCGCGCTCTTGAAACACGATACACTCGCGGGCGGCGGCGTCCTCAGCCAATCGGATATCGACGCGTGGACACCGCGAGTCGCCAAGTTAGCGTCGAAGGCGTCGAAGTGCGTCGCGCCGCGTCGCGAGCACGGTGCGTTTATTTTACTTCCCGTACGGGCAATCAGACTGACTCCTCGTGTTTTGTTCATTCACAGTGCTCCTCGTCGGCGACTCCGCCGAGTGGATGAACCCGGCGTCGTACGTGCGGTGCAAGAAGATCCCGGGCGGCTTACCTGACGACTCCGACGTGGTGATCGAGTGCGGGGAAATGTTCACCAAGAACGTGGCGCACAAGCGGATGCCCACGGTTCGCACCGGGAACGTTCGAGTGGTTCTCCTGTCCGGCGCCCTCGAGTACCAACGAGCCAACGCGGGTACGTTACATTTAATTCGCAATTAGACGACTTATGACAATTAGACGACTGGACTGAGCTCGTGTATCGTGTACAGGCCCAAAGTTGTCTTCGCTGGACACGCTGTTGGACCAGGAGCACGAGCATCTAAGAGGCGCGGTGGCTCGCATAAACTCCATCGGCGTTGACGTCCTCGTCGTCGAACAGACGGTATCCCGGTTCGCGCGGGAGCTACTGCTGGAGCGCGGCGTCAGTCTGGTGATCAACGCCAAGCCGAGTTGCGTTCGAAGGTTGGAGCGTGTCACCGGCGCCGTCGCGATCGGCGCTTTGGACCAGTTACGTGAGGAGTGCGTGGGTTCGTGCGGGACGTTCAGGGTGGAGACGCACACGGTGGGTGACGTGAGCGAGCTCGAATCCGGCTCAAATCGCGGGGGAACTAAGGGAAATAGTGAGGGAACTAATGGGTCGACGACGATGATGTCTTTCGGCGGGTGCGCCGTGGTCGGCGGCGGGTGCTGCGTTTTACTCCGCGGCGCGAGCGAAGAGAAACTTAAGGTTGTGAAGGCTGCGGTTCGTGACGCGACGCTGGCGGAGGTGCACGGGCGGCGCGGGGCGCTCTGGCGCGGGGCACGCGGGCATTCGGCCCGCCCGGGTATCGATCCCGCGACGGCGGCGTTGTCTTTCGAGCGCTTTCGGATCAGCGCGTGTTCGTTCTGCGCCTCCACCGGCCACCTCTGCGACGCTCCGAACGACGCGATCGAGACCGTGATGCCCTACGGCGAAGGCGACTTACCGCTCGGGGAGTTCCTACGGGAGGCCACGTCGCCACCCGTGGAGCGCGAGCGGTGTTCAAACCCCGAATGCGACGAACCCCCCGAGTCGCACGTTCGCACCTATTACCTCAGGGGAGGTCGAGCCACGCTCCGGCTTTTCCGACCGGCCGACGCCAAGGGTGCCGAGGGTGCCGACACAGCTGTGCACGACGCCGTGGTGCACTGGACCCGCCGGAGGGTACGCCGTACTGAAACGGCCGGGCTCGGTGCGTTGGGACTTTACCTCGCCGACGTTCGCGACTCGGCTTGTGTCTCGCGGGCTCTTCCGCGTGAGGCGTTGGAGATGAGCCTCGGACGTTTCCTCGAGACGGCGGTGGCGTCGAACGACAGCGCGTACCTGGACCACGCGCACTTCTTCGCGATAGGCGGTGCGGTGGCGTGTTTCTCGTTCGACGTCGTGTCGGCCCTCCGCGTCTCGCCGCCGACGGAGGTCATCGCGGCGGCGGAGCCGGCGGGTGATGTAAAAGTCAAAGACGCTTTGTCCGCCTCTGGATCGACAGATCCAAACGAAGGGGCGTTACTAGAAACGCCCGAAACGCGACTGGACGCCATGGACGCAGATCCCGGCGGATGCGTAGCGCGGTACTTGCGCACGAGCGAGTACGCCGTGCACCTCGCGGCCGCGCGCTGGGCGGCTGCTAACCCGCCCTCGTCGGCGACTGGGGGAACAGGTACGTTTTTTTTAACTCTCGTATTGGCAATTGGACTGACGTGACACGTGTGTTTTGTGCACAGGGAACCAATCGCCGAGTACCTCGCGGTCGAGGTCCCACAGCCGCAAGGGCAGCACCGTCGGCGGCGGGTCCATGGAAACCCTAAACTCTAACCCTAACCCGCCGGTCGTCGACGGGCCGGACGCGATGCTCCTACACCATCGCGGGCACCTCAGGCACGCCTTCGACGTCGAGTCGACGTCGGATGCGAAAGATGCAAAAACAGATAATACGAAAACTCGCGTTAAGACGGCGGTGACGGCGTACTATCCCCTTCAGTTCGACGCCCTGCGCGGGGCTTCAATCGCCGACGGCGACGAGGGATTCGCGGCGTCGTTGTCGGAGGTTGCGAAGTGGGACGGCGGCGCCAAGGGTGGCAAGTCCGGTTCGCTGTTCGGGAAGACGGAGGACGACCGGTTCATCGTCAAGCAGCTCACTCGCGTCGAGCTCAACGCGTTCCTCGGCGACTTTGGACCCTCGTACTTTAAACACGTCCGCGAGTCCCTGCCCCACGAAGGAGGCGCCGGCGAAGGTAACGCCACCCCCACCACGTGCCTCGCGAGGATCGTTGGTGCGTACCGGGTATCAGTCGGTGAGGGTGTGGACGAAGTTTCCATCGATTTCGTCGTGATTGAAAATATATTCAACCGCCGAAACGTCACGTCGCCGGAGTGGAGGACGTACGACCTCAAGGGATCACTCAGGGCCAGGTACAACAACGACGACGCCGGTGACATGGACGACGATTGTCCGCGGCATTCGGCGCACACGGGTATCGATCCTAGGACGGAAAATCGTTCCGCGCGAGCTGTTTTACTCGACGAGAACCTACAGAGTAAAATCGCGACGGACCCGGTGCTGTGCTCGCTCGAGTCCAAGTTCGCGCTAGACGCGATACTCGCCCGGGACACCGCCTTCTTAGCGAACGAAGGGGTGATGGACTATTCGCTCCTCGCAGGGATCGATCGCGGGACCGGCGAGTTGGTCGTCGGCGTCATCGACTACCTCCGGCTGTACACGTGGGATAAGCAGCTGGAGACGTACGTCAAGTTTACCGGCGTGCTGGGCGGGGGCGTCGCGGCGGAGCCGACGGTGATATCGCCCGTGCAGTACCGCCGACGGTTTCGCAAGGCGATGGCGCGCTATTTCGTCGTCGTTCCTTCCTGAGCGCGTGGGGATTGGGGGATACGTACGGACGAAGGGTGGTTAAGGGTGCTTTCTTGGCGTTACATTCGCGTTTCAAACTAAGTCATTTGTTCCTGTTATGGAAGCCCCGCATGAGCTCGGCGGAATCGATACCGATGTCCGCGCCCAGCCCGACGCCGTAGCCACCCGCGCCGCCCTGGACCTTATCCCCGCGGCTCTCGCGCGAACGGCGCGAGCTGAAGCTGCCGTCCTCGTTCCGCTCGAATCCTCTCGTCCGTTCGCCCCCGTCGTTTCGCCCGCCTCGTTCGCCCCCGCCGCGTGACTGGTTCCCGCCGCCCCGGGTATCGTAGCCGCCTCGCCCGCGTCCGCCGCCACCGCGCTGCTGGTACCCACCGCGTCCTCCTCCGCCGCCGCCGCCCCTGCCTCTGCCGCGGCCGCCGCCTCCGTACGACTGTTTACGTTCCCTGGAGGCGCCGTAGTCGTTGGACGTGAACCCTCCGTTGAACCGTCCTCCCCCGGCGTTCAACTCGTCGTCGATGCGACGCCTGGCATCGCCGGGATCCTCCAGCCACGGCTCCACGGTCGGTCCGTCCACCAACGCCTCCCTGTTACCCTTGGATCGGTCAAACTCGTCGAAATCCTCGCGGCGCTGAACGTTGAAGGAGAAAAAATCCGACGCGGCGATGACCTTCATGTCCCCTTTCGCGATGGACGCCTCCCTCACCAGGCTCTCCACCAAGTGCGACTCGTACGCAGCCGCGGCGAATGGATCCTCCGGAGCCTCTTCCGGCAAGATGTCGTCGTCGTCTTCGTCCTCATCCTTGTGCGAGTGCGAACCTTTCTTGTTGTACAGGTTTAGTAAAGGGTCCCCCGCGCTGCCGTTGTTGTTCGGGACGTCGACGCGCGTGTTCGCGGTACCGTACCTGTTACTAAAGTGCGTTAGCAGAAGGTTCCGCGCGGAGATCATCGCCGCGAACTCGCCAGCCATCGTAGACGTGGAGTGGCCTTTGTACACAGCCTCGCCGTGCTTCGAAGCAGCGAAGGTGGACTCGTGCACTAGGACGTCGGCGCCCATCGCGAGCGGCGCGATGCCCACGCTGTCGCACGTGTCTCCCAGCAAACACAGCCTTCGGCCCGGCCGGTCGGGCCCGACGACGTCCGTCGGGTGGATCCACTCCCCCGACGGCGTCTGCACCGACTCGCCGTTCTTGAGTCGTTGGTAATCGCGCCCCGGGGGTAGGCCCAGCTCGGCGCACTTATCCGCGTCGAGCCTTCCGGCCTGGTCGGGCTCGTCGATGACGTACCCAAAGCACGGAACAGGGTGCCGAAGGGGTGCCGCGCGAACCACGATCGCGCCCTTCTCCCCGCCCCGCCCGCTCGTGTTCCGCGACACTTCCCTGTGCACGGTCCAGTACGGCAACTCGAGCGAACCGTCCCACGCGCGTTGCCACCCGTCTCTGTCCCGAAAGTCCGGCGCGGTCGGCGCGCCGTTGTCGGGCCATCGCTCGCCGAGGAACATGCGGCACCGGGCGTCGGCGGCGAGGTGCGTCTGCTGAGGGAACCCGCGCGGGTCCGCGTCGTCGCCCGCGCCGAGCCCCGCGACGCCGTTGCCCGGCGCGGCGAGCTCCGTGACCACGAGGTTCAACCCCAGCACCGTCCTCGAGCATCCGATGGCGGCTTTGACGTAGTCGGCGATGCCCGGCGGGCCGGTGATGTACAACGGTTCGGGATCCCGGCCGTGCACGCGCCTGAGCTCGGCTCGTGCGCCGGAGAGCGCGCAGATGAGACCCGGGAGGCCGAAGATGTGGTCGCCGTGCATGTGCGTGATGAAGATGCGGGTGATCTTGCTGTACTTCAAGTGCGAGCGCATGAGCTGGTGCTGTGTTGCTTCGCCGCAGTCGAAGAGCCAGATCTCGTCGGTGAGACGCAGGGCGTAGGAGGAGACGTTGCGCGTGAATGACGGTGAGCCGGAGGATGTTCCTAGGAAGGTGACCTCCATGCCTGAAAAGTTGGATTCGCCGTCTTCGTCGATCCCGTCGCCGCCGGAGACGCGCTCGGCGGGGCGGCTGCTCATGACGCTCCTCTGCCGTCGTCCATCGCGGTGCTTCATCTCGCGAGGGGCTTCATCTCGGGGCGGGCTCGCGTCGCCGTCATTGTCCTGAGACGGCGCCGCGATGTCAGGTTCATCGTTCGCGACCGGCTCGCCGGGTACCGCGGACGATTCTTGCGTCGGCCCGAGCGCCAAGAGCCTGTCGATGAGGTCGCCCTTCTTCCCGTCGGATGCCTCGCCGCGACGTACGAGCTCGTCGCGGAGGTCGGCCACCTTGAACTTCTTGTTGATGACGTTCTTGTTACCCTTGACCAGTTCCTCGTTCACGGACGTCGCGGTGACGTTGAGGGAGACCGCGCGGCGAAGACGCGACTTCAATGGGCGGCGGTCGTTGAGAATAATCGCCCTGTTGTTGGTGCCCGGGGCGCGCGACCACGGCGATGCCCCGCGCGCGCGTCGCGCCGCGGATGCACCCGCGCACGGCACGGCGCGCACGTGCCACGCCACTCCACTCATCGCGTAACCGTCGTCCTCCCCGGAGGCTGGCGATACTGGCGAGTCAGCCCTGGAACAGCCGCCGATAAAAAGTAACCTGGGGAAAACAAGAGGGCGCTTTTTGGCTTAACACATAACATCATATTCGTTGTGTGGTAATACTCGTATCAAACATGTAATTTTTGTATTTGTATTTCGCGCTTTGGTACAAGTATGGGTGGCAGTCACGTGAGTCACCAGAGGGGTAAGTTGCTGCTCCGCACTCTTCGTTCGCGCGCTTCACCATGGCAAAGGGGGGCAAGCACGACCCGACGACGATGCGTCGCGCGGGTCGCCCGAGCGTGGAGCCGAGGAAAGGCCCGCCCTCGATGACCGGGTTCGCGGACCAGTCCGCGCGTCACAAGACCATGGCCCGCTCGCTGGTGCGCCCCGTCGTCGTCCCCGTCGCATCTCTTAACAAACAACAGCCTCGCCTCGCGACGCTCATCTCACCTCCTCCCTCTCCATCCCCGCGTTTCCGAACCAGGCGCATCCCAACTACGACCCGTCCACGAAGGCTGGCGCGCACGTCCTCTCCCGCGTCGCGCGCGCCGTCGACGCCATGGAACGCGAGCAGCTCTCGTCCGCCAAGCTCGAGCTCGAATCTTCGCGAACATTCTCCCATCTCGCGACGCAGGTCACGCAGCTCAAGCAGGCGATGACGCAGCTCGCGGACGCCGTCGTCGGCGAGCTCGACGACATCCGCGCGGATCACAACGCGTGGCATGTCAAGATGGAGCGATACGAGCGCGTCATCGAGGACAAAGTGAGCGCCGTCGATGCTTTATGCGCAGATAAAGAATCAGTCCGGCGACTGGCCAGGGAAGAAGCTCGCGGCGCGTTGTTCGAACTCAAGGCGGAGATTGGCAACGCGACGGAGTGTGTGACCGACGCGCGCGCGGCGCTCGCGGAGGCGGAACGGCGTAACCAGGAGACGCAGCGACAGCTCGCGGTGCTCAAGGATGTCGCGCGGGCATCCGACATGAAGCTGCAAGATCAGGTTGACGGCGTCAAGGCGCGGGTGTCTCTGTTGGTGAACGGCGGAGCGGAGATCGGCGGTGCTGGTTCGAGTGGCGGCGGCGCGGGAGGCGGCGGGGGTGTGGCGTACGCGAGCGAGGCGGACGTGGTGGCGCTGAGGGACTGGGCGAGGGCCGTCGCGGCGGGTCACGACGGGCGCCTCCGCAGAGTCGAGGCTCACAGCGGGATCGTCGCGCCCGGGTCGGGGGGATCGGGCGTGGGGCACGAGACACCGGTGTCCGCGCCGCCGTTGCGGGGCATGTCGCCGTACATGTCCCCGCGTCCTCCGAAGGCGCCGGGGTATCCCGGATACTGACGAAGCGTTCTATCAATGTAAGCTCATACAAAGTAAGAGTCACGACGTCGATCCGATCGATCGCTCAGAGTTTCGAGCTCGTCTGCGAGTTTGGCAGAAACTTGCAGTGCGTCCCGGTGGCCACCACCTTGCCTCCGCCCTTAGTGCGTAACGTCACGTCCATGAACGCGAGCGTCCGTCCCACCTTGGTCACCCGGGCGTCCACCTCGACGTCCGTCCCGCCCGGCCCTGGCGACACGTAGTTTGT
>Ga0115567_10001676_pt1 | contig 22111 bp, 21 predicted proteins | sample COGITO_mtgs_1204_2_FD_88679 | JGI IMG/M metagenome (GOLD analysis project Ga0115567, IMG submission 88679) | Pelagic marine microbial communities from North Sea - COGITO_mtgs_120412 | ecosystem: Environmental > Aquatic > Marine > Epipelagic | place: Germany:Helgoland, sampling site Kabeltonne... | reverse complement strand
TGTGTGTGTGTGTGTGTGTGTGTGTGTGTGTGTGTGTGTTTGCAATCACCTCGGCCAGCAATTTCACCCGTGTTGCGGTGCTAGCCCTGCTTGTCGCATTCACAGCAGGACGTGGAAGCTCCATCATGCCTGAAACACTGATGTCACTTGGTGACACCAGCTTTCCGACGCCCTTCGTCCGTGGAGGCGTCGCCGTAGACTGAAAGATCCCTTCATCCGTTGAACCTGGCACTGCGAGCGTTGCTGATGAGCCAGGGGTCCCATGGCACGCTCAACACAAACCCCGAACCTCGAAACGTAAAGGGGAGCAGAACCACCTGGCACGCCCGTTCGGTGCGCGTGAATCAATTCCTTCTGATTCTGCTCGGGGACAGCAAGGGTTGCCACTGCAGAGTTACCCACTGCTTCGGAAATTTCGGGTTCGTGTATGTGATCCCTTCTCCTGGAAACGCTGGAGGCAGAGGTCGTGCGATCTTGAACAACAGCATTCGTTACTGCAGGGAACACAGCCATCCGGCCTGGGTCTGCAGCGAATGCAGAATCCTCTGGCCGGCTCTCATCGAATCGAACATCAAACTCCACGCCTGTTTCGCCCTCAAAGACCGCCCCGATTTCCTCAATCAGTGCCTCAAGCTCCTTTTGCTCACTGCTTCGCATCTTCAGCTCGCTCTCTGTGCCATCAGCCAAAAGAGAGGCCTCGCCGCCGTCCTGTACCTGCGCCGCCTCTCTGGAGTTATTTGCATGTGACTTCAAGGCAACTTGTGCAGAGAGTGTGAGAGAATGCACCGTGTTAAGGACGGCGTAACGCAGAGTTTCGACAGGTATCCTGCTCCTGAAAGAAATCCCGCCGCAGATCTTGTCGAAAACATACAATGCAAGGTGCGAGAGGCCAATATAGATCTGCGCCGCACATTCAACTTCAGGCGAGCTCTGCTCTGGAGGCATGGTGACCACAAGCGGGCAGGTTTATTGAGCACGGTCAGCGAAGCAACAGCTCAAAAAGAATGTGCCACCCACCTTGCCGACGCTACCATCGTGCTCAACAATATTAGCCGCTATTGCGTAGTGGAGCTCCTCGTCCGACTTTCCATGCTTCGCAATCGACGACGCGACAGACGAAATCTGCGGAACAGCAGCACACAGCTCGGCAAGCTCGACGGAGACGGGGATCAACAAGCAAAGTGTCTAGCAAATAAGGAAGCAGTGCAAGAAGACGTCTGGCGCACCTGTGTAAGATCGCCATGCACTGAGGACATGTCGTTAAGGCAGCCCTACCCGCACCCCCACCAGCGGCGGGGGTGCGGGTTTTGACCGCGATTTAACTTTTGACGGTCAAGAAGTTATTTTAAATGCGAAACAAAAGGCGAAGGGTTGCGGTGATGAGGGCTGTCCGGTACTCAGTCGCGGGCGTCGCGATTTCGGTTGCGATTGGGTTTCTAGCTCTAAGTTCCAATGCTCCGGTTCCGTTTGTGCTCGAGGGACCCCCGCTTCCACTTACTGCCATTTCCGGGCAGACGGGACTGCGCACTGTGCCGCTGCAGGCATTGGCGAAGGCTGACGAGGATCAGTACTGGGTCAGTGAAAAGGGAGACATGACTTACGTACAGAAACGAGGCGCACCCATCGTGACAATCATCAACCGCAAGACCAAGGACGTGAAGCATATCCGCGTCGACGGGAGAGAGCGCTTTCAGCCGCCGAATGCTATCAACGCTGGAGACCCACACAGCTACTACTTTGGATGGCAGCCAAGCCCGCATCAGTACCATGGTGACGGAGTCACCGAGTCGCCTGGCCAGGCTAACTTTCGGAGACACCTCGAAAACTTCAAGCGGTACATGGGTATTGGTGCGAAGGGTCTCGCAGGGGAGTCGGTCGTGCATGCGGCCCAGAGGTGAGGCTTCGGTCTACCCGCGTGTGGTAGCAACAGACAAAAGTGGTTTTATGAAACAATCAGTTTGTGTGCGTCTTCTAATGGTAAGATTGATGGTTGAGCTGCGTGCAGGATCTACAACAAATATCCGGTTGGTGAAATGGCGGCCCTGGATGGGGACGATGAGGACGCTGACCCGGAGGATGAGGAAGAGGAGGCAGATGTGGAGGATGAAGAGGTTGATCAGGCGGGAGATGATGATGGTGATGGAGGGCAAACTGGGGAAGGGAGTGACGTAGGATCGGCGAAGGCCGCGGGAGTTGGAGCTCCCGAGGGAAATGCTGACGAGGAGGGGCAGGGGACGGGTGCACGCGGCGGTGGGGTTGTATAGTTCACAAAATAGAGATGCTGCAACTTTACTCGTAATGGCAGAGAACTCACGTGGTATTGCATGATCGGTGTCCATCAACATTGCGCATATCAGGCCAGGACCATGCTCATCAGAGTCCGAACATGCGCTTGAGGTGTGACAGCTCGCGCTCGACAGCGCGGTCAAGGCCGCGGCCGCCGCCCGCGCTGCGGTAAGTGCTGCTCCCGAAACCCGCGCTATCCCTCGCTCGCCAGCCTCTGGCGGGCGAGGGCTCGAGTCTGTCGCCGTACTCGCCGCGTCGGAACCCTGAGGCTGAGGCTGGGCGGAGGCTTCTAGTCAACTGGCCCGCTGCAGAAGCGGGGCGAGGGCGAGGCAGGCCCGCACGGCTGCGGGAGTCGTCTGAGCCGTCGCGGGAGTCACTCCTGCTGCCTCCGCGCCCGGCGCTGCGGGGACTGGAGCTATCTCGCCGCCTCGCGCCAACCGAAGGCGAGGCTGAACGCCGCCGGCTGCTACCCCTTCGCATCCGATGCTGCTGTCGCCCTTGCAGCCTTGCCCCTCGAACCAGCTCCCGTGCCTCCTGCTCCGCCCTCTCACCCTCGCTGCTCGATACCGCCTCATCTTCCCGCCAAGCTCGCCTTCGCCTTTGCTGCTGCTGTGGTGTGCCCTGAGAGCCGCCGCCGCCGGAGACCTGCGAGGCGTCGTTACTGCCCGTGCCATCCCCTAGCTGCAGCACCCCCGCCGCGCAGCGCCTGACCTCCTCCCGCGTCTCGCTCAGTTCCGCCCGCAATTCTGCAAGCTGCTCATGGCACGCCGCGCCTCGGTGCGCTTCCGCGGCCACCCCCGCTAGCTTTCGGTCCAGCTCGGCCACGGCCTGAACGGAGACCGGGCCACCCTCCGCGGGGCCCGTGCCGCCGCGTTCTGACTCTGCTGCAACGCTTGCCAGGCGCTCGGCCTCAGCTTCAAGCGCCTCCACACGCGGCGCGAGGGCCGTGACGCTCGTCTCGACCTTGCGGCAGAGTTTAGCCGCACCGTCCAGCTGCTCGCCCAGCGCCTCTGCTGTCCCGCGCACTTCCTCGAGCACCTCATCCACCTGCTTCTTGAGCCGCTCCTGCGCCTTGCGCGCCTTGCTCTCCGTCTCGATGCCCTTGGCCCGCTCCTGCTCTACCTCCGCGCTCAGCTCGTCGCGCGTCTGCCGCACGAGCGTCTCAAGCTGCCTCGCCAGGCCCTCGGTTCGCGACACCGACCGCCCCTGCACGTCCAAGGCGCTGTCGCATCGCAGAAGCCCGGCGTCCATCTCCGCGCGCAGCACCGCCAATTGCTCGCGGAACCGCACCCAATCTCCCGCGCCACCGCTGGCAGAGGCGTGAGCGGCAACGGGGAGCTCTGGCGCGCGCGAGGAGTCTGCGCTCTGGGGGGCGGCCTGGGCAAGGCGCTGCAGCGTCTCCTTCACCTTGAGCGAGAGAGCGTCGAGCGCCGGGCCCGAAGCGTACACCGCCCCACGATGAACCTCCAGCTGCTCCGCCGCCTGCTCAAGCCGCCGCAGCGACGCGGCGGCGTCGCTCAGCTTCTCGCCGTGGCTGCGCTGCGCGGCGCCCATGAATTCGACCCGCTCCTCCAGCCCCCTTACTTGCTCCGAAAGCCGCGTGCAAAGCTTGCTCGCCAGCTCCGCTGAGCCGCCGCCGCCCGCACCGACTGCCCCGTGTCCCGCGGCCAACTCCTTTGCGATTATATCCACTTGCTTGGTCAGCTCCTCCAGCGCTGTCTCGCTCTCCTCCACCTCTCGCAGAGTGCGCTGCTCCACCAGCCCCGCCTTCTCCTGCGCGTGTTTGGCCGCCGCGCTCACTTCGTCCAGTCGCGATCTGAGGAGCTGTAGCTGCTTCTTGAGCCCGTCCTGCTCCGTCTGCAGCGCGAGGATCTCGTCGCGCCCGCCGCTCGCCTGGTCCCCCGCCGCCGAGAGCCCCTCCAGCCGTGCGTGCATGTCGTCCACGCGCTCCTCCAGCTGCGCCATCTGCGACCCGATCCGCCCCTTCTCGTCGCCGACGCCCGTTGCACCACCTGCCCTCAGCCGTGAGACCTCCGCTTCCAGCGCCTGAATGCTCTTCCGCATCTCCTCAAGCCCAGCTGCCCCAAATGCGCCGCCCGCGCTGCCTTTTGCTGGCGGTGTCAGCGCCGCCGCTGCAGCCGCCGCCGCCGTCACTTCCTTGCGGAGCGCGCGCACATCATGCTCCAAGTCTGCAAGATTCTCTGTCGTGCGGTCGGTGCGCGCGGCCAGCGCATCAAGCTGCAGCGCAGCTGACTGGCTGTCCTGCACTGCTGCCGCAAGCCGCGCGAGCTGCGTGAGGACCGACGTCGTCTGCCCAGGCAGCAAATCCGCACCGTCCTCTTCCTCATCTCCGCCCGCAGGCTGCTGGCCAACGAGGCGGGCCAGAGCGTGTGACGCCTCTCGCAGAGACACGATCTCGGGGTTCACCACCTGCTCGAAAAGACGGCCAAACGCCTCGTCCACCTGCGCCTCAAGGCCCGCCGGGCCCGAGCCCGCCGGCAACGCGGCTGGCGTATCGTCCTTCGAGCCATCAGCCGTTCTAGCGTCTGCCGCAAGCTTGACCTGCGCTTGCAAACTCTCCAGTTGCGCCTGCACCTCCCCACCAAGCTTCGCCAGACCTTGCTCCATCTTCTCGATCTTGTCAAGGAGCGGATCCCCCGAATTCGCGCCAGCTAGCTCTGCCCCGCTGCTAGAACCTGTGCCCGCGCGTACCTCGCTCAACCGTGTGGCTAGCTCTGCCACACGTTCGTGAAGACTGTCTATCTGTGGCGCTGCGGCAGCGCCCTGCTCCAATGCTTCGACTTTGCCTTGCAGCTGATTTACCCGGTTCAGCTGCACTTCTTGGTCCCCCTCCACATCCTTCAGGCAGCTGGAGTTCTCCTCCACTGCCCTCATCAGGTCATCGACCCGATCACTCAGCCGCGTTTCTGCTGCTTCTGCACTCTCTGCGGCTGTCTTGAGCCTTGCAACCTCGTCCGTAAGAACTTGTAGCGCCTCCGCACGATTGTCGTCAGCCGCCAGAGATGCCCTAGTCTCAGTTTTCGGCAGGTCTTTGAGGGCATCTTTGATGGCAGCCTTCACCGCGTCGGCTGCCTCAGTGGCCGCATCCTTTGACACGCTTTCAGTTAATTCCCTCTTCCAGCCCTGGATCTCCTCCTCGAGTGTCGCGCGCCACTTGGAGAATGCCTCCTGGCGCCCACTCTCCGCGCGGAGCTGTGCATCGTCGACGGCAATCTTGATCATACGCTCGGTCTCAGAACGCCCAATCGACTTACGCTCCTCATCATCCCCCACCCCGACCTCCGCCTCCAGGTCCTCCAGCCGCGTCTGCACGGTTTGGAACAGCGAGTCGACTTTGGAGCGCAGCTCCTGGTCTACCATGTTACCGCCAGCATCACTTTGAGAGGCCACCACAGGAGGCGATCCGTGCGCCTCAACCTCTTCTGCCAACGATACGCATTTCTCCTCAAGCTCAGCGCACCGTTGCTCAAGAGCAGCCACCTTGGCCGGAACCTGCTGCGCCGCCTCGAGCTGGGCGACGCGCTCGTTGAGCTGCCGAAGCAGCGCCTGCACAGCTTCGTTAGACGTCACCAGCTCCTGCACGGCCACGAGTCCCTCATCCACTAATCCTGGTAATGCTAGTGCGGCCTCCCGCATTTCCGCTCCGGCGTCGTCGCTCACTGGCACCAACGATCGCGGAGAAACTGCAGCGCTCGACTCGGCAGCGGACGCCACCGCAAGTGGCGCGGGTGCGCAGGCGCGGCGCTGCATAGAGCCCGTGGCTGCGAGAAGGTCGGCATGGCGGTCGATCACCAGGTTGAGCAGCTTGATTTTCTCGCGGAGGTTTTCCTTGGGCTCCGGGCCCCGAACGAGAACGTGAGCGAACTTTTGCGTCAGCATCCGCTTTGTCACATTGTTTTTTTCCTCGTGCTGCAGCACACCGTGGAAACTAGCCGCAGTGAAGAGGAGAACACGCCTATTTGTATCGGTGAGCTGTCTGAGTAGAGCCTTAATCTCATCAAGTTGCAGGTCTTCCTTTGGTTGTTTCACTGTCTGCATGAATGCGCCATAGAGATTGCCAACCAAGGGCTCGGGCAGTTCGTCGAAGAATGAAATCAACGCGGAGCAAACAGTCTCAGGAGCGAATGCGGACAAGTCCAAGCCGTCGGAGCAGCCCTCCCTATCTAGTCTCTCGCGGATCTGCTTGACCTCGGCGTCCTGCCCAGGTGCGCCGAACAATCTGTGCCCCAGCCTCACAGTCAGTCTGACCACGCCCAGCCATCGCTTCTCAACAACAAACGCGCTAATACGTGAGCATGGAGATGATCGCTGGAACACACCCGTTGTATATAATAATGCTGGGCGAGAGGAGGTGTCGAAAAAGGAACGACAAAGGTAACGGGATCCCAGCCTCGTCGGTTTCGAGGCTTTCGAGCGGAGCACCGAAGCACCCCTGCTCTGCCTTTTTGGGCATATCGCCTGCTCCACCAACGTTTCTCATTAAGAAACCAGGACACTGGCGGCAGGATTTCCCTGTGGCTGTTCGAGGGCAACGAAGGCCCACGAGCTGCCAAATTGAAGTGAGGAATCCTCTTGAAGTCATTAGGGACCAAAACACAGGAGAGGCATGCGCATCGGCTAGCTTCAAGATCAACAACAAGAAAGAAAAGATCTGGTCAACCTGCCGTTGAAAAGGTCAGGACGAATTGCTATCACTGACAGAGTGCGTGCACCCTGCGCGCCTGTAGGATATCTCTCGCGGAAATTTGAAAGTGAAGTAAAAGTAACCTGGGTCTTTGCGGGGGCGTCAAATGATTCATTTTGAGGGGTGGCACGGTGTTCCCCGCCCGGCGCCAGTTTTTCGCTCTGCGATTTGTGACTGTTTGTCATTAAACGTATCTATCTCTCTTCCGCCAACGTGCCCGCGTCGCGTTGGTGGTTTAGGCCTATTAGGACTTATCACATGTGCGGCTCTCTAGCGCTGCCTCCCGGTCCCCGTTACTCTAGTGTTCTTCGCCTTTGCGGCATATGACTCAGAAAACAAGCATTTCTTTTTCACTCATTCTCTGTTTTTTGGCCCGAGTTGGAATTTTAGCAAAACTCCTTCGCATGTATGTGCGTTTGGTGGAAGTAGCTCCTGCTTGCGTCAGACGCCAGCAGTGGTCTCGAATCGTCATGCAGACCACGGGTTGGTGTGATTTCAATTAAATAGACACGGTTTACGCATCGGGTTCATTCGAATACACATCTTTCCAATCCCCCTGTGTACACCTCGTTTCCTTCATCACGAATCAAGAAGCACTGATGGATGAAGCTTGACGGCGTCAACTTGCTTGGCCGTCAAACGGAAGCGTGCGAGAGCCGGCGTGTTGAGAATCTGGCGTGTGGTCTTGCCCTGCAAAATCAGAGACTGCAACTGATCCGCCGCCACCTCTGCAATCCCGCGCTCACGACATGCCTCCTGAAAGGACGGTGCCTCAGGCGTGTTTTTGGCAGCGCCCGAAACTCCGAAACGCCCAAGCACCGCATGCGCTGCGTTGACGACGTCATGCGCTGCGTTGACGACGACAGCTTGGGCAGCCGTGACCGCGCGCCCCGGCCCGGATCCTGTGCGCGTGAACCCGTCTTCCTCGTGCTCGTCCCTGGCAGGGTCTGAATCAATCACTCTCTGGATCGCATCTATCCACGATCTGCGATCGGAAGCGCTAGAGCAACGCAGGTGGAACTTGCGCTTTCCCCGCACGTCCTCGATGACCAGATCGAACTCTTGTGCCTTGCAAGCGGCGTCAGGTTTGTCGCTGGAAACGATGCTCCCGTACAGGCTAATGGAGCCCTTCTTTTCTTTCAAGTGGTGCCACGATGCTTCCGAGTCGTAGTACTCAAGATTTGTTCCGTTGATTATGAAATACCGATCTTTCCATGAGCGGTTGATGTATCCTCGCTTTTTCATCGTGCCCTGTTTCGTTTCTTGCATGTTGACCGTTTCTTGCTTGAACCCTTCGCGCTCTCCTTCCCCTCCGCTGCGGGGCGTCGGCGGGCCTGAGCCCGTGAAAAAGCTTTTGCCGCTGCCGCGTTGCCGCAGAGCCTCGAGAGGGTGCAGCTTCTTGTCTGAAGAATCGGTTGATCGTGTCTGCCCAAGCCGTGCCCGCGTTCTCAAAACATGAAAGGCCGGGGCAGGGGCAGGGACTGGTGCTGGGCAGGGGCTGAGGAAGCACCGAGTCTAAAGAGCTGCGACCAGGCATAGGTCGAACTTCAGGCGCCACGCCTCCAGGATCAGCCTGTGTCGCCGTACAGGACGGTTAGAAGAAGACAAAAAGACACGACAATTCTTTGAAGAGAGAAGCTCTGGACACGCGGACGTGAAGACGTCAGTGCCGATGCATGGGACAGCACCCTTTCAGCCCGCTGATCAGTTGTACGGCCAAGCTCGGCGCTCCTTGTGAGCTGCACTTTTTCGACAGAAAATTGCTCCGGGTCTGCGCAAAAGCGAGTAATCTGGCGCCGCGTAAGTGAGAACCGCACGAGTTTGCGGCTAGTAAGCATATCTTCGACTCGCAGACCCTGCCCGTAAAGCTCATGCAGCACCTGCGAGGCACAAACAGCACCGCAGCAATCAGACACCGCGGCAGAACGCGCAGGCGGGCCGGCGTTCAAACGGGGCGGCACCAAAAGAGCGTCTTGCGGGATTTTGATGTTCGTGTTGCTGACGCGATTACTGTCGGCTTGGTCAATCGCCTCTACAGTGAAGAGGCTTGGCATAGAAGAACCCGTCTTGCCCGTCTGCGTAGATGTAAATGAACCCTTCTTGCCCGCCGACAGGTCGAGCTGAGGACCCAAAAATCGCGCATGCCAATCATCAGCCATGCCAAAAGCTGACAGGGAGGGGCATTGGGCTTGTCATTGCGCGGTGGCACGGGCGCGCAGGTGCACATGCAGGTACAGGGACGGGCGCACGCACATCTTTGCGGCGCGGCGCCGCTGCCTGCTCCACAAAAAAGACTCCTTTGGAGCGTATGGCATGTCGCCTTCGATGAATGGACACGTTTCCTTGGACTTGCTCGTCCCCTCGTTTCCATACCCGCTTCGCGTCGGAGCCCTCCGCGTCCTCAACTGGAGTTGCCACACCCATGTCCCACACTTTCGCCAGGTCCTCCCGGTCAATACCCTCCCCTTCTGCGTGGCCGTGCACAGCCTGAAGCAGAAGGTGCAAGTTGTGGCGGTCTGTGTCAGAAAACAGAGGTGAAATGAGCTCCACTGCTGCGCACGCGTCGTCTTCTCCAACCTTATTCCACATGTCAAGTCCTTGCGCAACTAGGTGGCCCAACTCCTCCGCCTCACGCAACGCATCGGTTGAGTTGGGCGTCATACGATCAACGTGCAATCCCAAAATCACCGAAGGAAGATTCTCCAAGTCGCTCTCCGGTAGATACGAGAGCAAGCGGGCAGCTGTCCGTGCCAGGCGAAGAAACTCGTCTGCAGTGCTCCCCGGCGGTGGAAGCGCGCTTGTGTTCGCGCCCTTCTTTGCATTGCGCTCACGGCGGCTTCGTTCCTTCTCCTGCATACGCCGCTCTGCTTCTTCTGCCTTCTGTCTGAATATTTCTTCTCTGCGGGCCTGCTCCTGCAGCAATTCATCACCCTCATCTGCAACTGAAACGCCGCCACTCTCCGCGATGTCCACCCCTTCATCGGGAGCTTGAACCTCTTCATCCTGTGACTTGTTCCGGGCTAACCCGGTTTGCGTCTGCTGAAGCTGGAGCTGTGCTATATTGCGCTGCTCCGATAGCAGCTCAGCAGTAGCGAGGTGCTTGGCCTCAATTTGCTTCTCGAGCATTGCAATCTCTTGGCAGTGCTCCTTCTCCTTTGCAGCCAGCAGAGCATCTAGATTCTCGTCTTGGAGTTTCCGCTTGTCTCGTTCTTCTTCGAGAAGGCGAAATGTCACTCGCAATTCTTCACGAGCGCGTTCGGCGTGCTCCTCTGCACTGAAAGCCTTCCCCTGAAACTTCTCCAAAAGCACATGGAGGTGCTCCGTCTCGGATCGCATAATTTCATCGGCAGTTCGCTGCTGCCCAGTCAGGTTCACAAGACGCTCTTTGAGCAGGCGAACTTCACTTGCCATGCGCTGGTCTGCAAAGGAACCGCCCAGCCGCTCGCGCATGGTTTTTTCGACAAGCTGCTTGTGATGCGCCGTCTGCAAGGCTGGCTTTCAGTGTGAGGATAGGCGCACGCAGATTTCCAGCACTATTTCAGGTAGAAATGGAAAGGCACGATCACAGGGGGCGTTTTCATATGCTGGTAAGGCACAAGAGTGTCTGAAGGCGCCGGCGCGCGATGGATGGGGTAGCTGCTCGCCTGCAAGTTGGAGATGATTTCCTTAAGCGCAGCATTGTCTGTCACCAATTGATCGGTCGATGCATCCATCCCACAGTTTTGTTGCGCTGCACCGTCTGCTCCAACGGAATAATCCTGGCGCTTTGCTGGCGTGGGAGACGCAGGTTTCAGTGCAGTAGACCGTGGCGTTACAGGCCTCTCAACGCCAAGGGAATCCAGAAAGTCAATTAGAAACGTTTCACGCGCCGTCGTCGTCTCCGCTTCAATCGCTGTATCCTTCAACCGCGCGTACGTTCGATCAAGTTCCCGACGTGTGTCTTGCAATGCTGCTTCAAGGTGCTGCGCCTGCGTTACTAGATGATCGATGCGACTGTTTGACACTTTCAGGCTACGCTGCAGCTGGCCTACCAGCTTCGATTTTATTTCGACTTCCATAGTGCTGTCCCGAAGGTCCCGACGTGAATCGATGCTATGCGCGGCACGGGGCCCGGGCTCCGTATCCAGTCTGCTCTGCAGGCTCGCAACTTCCTCTCGAAGTGTCGTGACCATTGTATCTTTTTCCTGAACCATAGCAGCCAGCGCCCTGTTCTCCTCCCGCAGCGAAGCTACCACTTTGTCTGCCATCATCGACCTGGAGATACTGTTTCGAATCTCGAAAATCTCCTTAACGAGCATTTCAGGTTGCGGGGGGGAGAAGGTGCGCTCGTCAATCTCGCGTGCCAACTCATGGTAAATATCGGGCGCTCGCGACACCACAGCCCATCTTTCCGCGAAGTCCGGCAAATTTGGGATCTGAGGTGGATCCTGTTGCAGCGGGATCATGGAATCATGATCGACAATCCTGGCCTGCACAGTACTCATGGGCCCAAGCAGTGCTGCGCCCTCCCAGCTCTGGCCAGATTCACCAGCGCTCAGCCCCTCCACGGATACCTTCAAAACCTGCGCGAGACACAATCGAGAGACATGAGTCAGCCTTGCACCAAGCGTGCGGAGGGAACGCCGCCAGTTCGGGGTTGCTGGCACAGGTGGTCTGAGCACCTGGACCCTCATGCGGACGTCAGCAACGACCAGCAGCACCCTCTGGTCCAGCCAAAAGTGTTGTCCGCTAAGCTCCCGCACCACGTGATCTCGCACGGCCCCCGGACCGAGGCTATCTGCTATCTACGTCAAGAAGGACACGCGTTAGGACCGGTTCAAGAGGCATGCATGTCGGGCGACATCCGTGGTCCAGTCACCTCCGACAAAACTGGCGGAATTGCGGAACACTCCAAAGTCACGCAAGAGATCCAAGGCGCGGAAACGTATGATTTCTGCTGCGGTTCCACCTGCACAGCAACGTGTTTCCTGTGAGCGACTGGTACGGCACGCCATGAAGTCGGCTGTGACCCCGGAAAGGTGGAGCTATGAAAGAAGAGGCACAAAGTGAGATGGAATGAGCGGCCACCCGCACTGTCTCCCCAATGAAAGCGTCCATCGTTTCACACTGCATGCTGTCCAGCGCCACGCAGCCTTCTGGCACGGCGCCGTGGGGCCTTGCGTCGAAGGGATGGCCATTGATCATGACCACCCCATGGTCCAACACGCCCAAGTCAGACAGCGTTGAACCCGCAAGTAGCACAGTGTTGCTGCCCTGTGGCTCCTTTGGCGGGCGGTCTGTGACTTGAAGAACCGCGCCCTCGCTCAGGACCCCCATCCGAACCTCCGCAGACAGAAATGCCTGTCCTTGGATGACTAAATGGGCTTGTAAACAGGACCGGTAACGACAATACAAGTCTTGTAGACTTTTAGTAAAAGTGGGCGTCTCAGAGTAAAAAGGTATGCTTTGGACACGACTTGGAACACTCGAAGGGGCTGGACTGCGACGCCGACGCGGGCAGCCCCAGTGCTTTGATGGGGTCTGCGCGATTGAACTATGTACGCTGGATCATCCTTGCAGTGTGTACGACGACGACGCCAGTCTCTATAAGCACCATCCGACTGTATGGCGATGACAAGAGTGCAATGGAGCGGCAAAGCACCACAATTCCGTGTGCCAACTTTGCTAGAGCAGGCCCCTACAACTTGGCCAGGAGTGATGGTCTACAGAGACTGCGTGGAGGGCACGTCAAGCCAAAGCTGTCTAGAGTAGGATACAAGCACAAATCCCCAGAGTTCCTGAAGTATTCTCGCAGGTACGGGCCCTTTGCTCAATGAAACCAAGGCAGCCATGCGCACAAAAATAGAGACATGGAGGAACACAGACGTGAATGTGCTGTGGCTGATGGATTCCCGGTCAGGGTGCACGGAATGGGAAGGCCACACGCCGTTCGGCGGCTGGAGGCTCGTCAGGAGCGCCGTCGGGCTGAGCGCGGTGAAGGAACCACTGCGTCCAGGTCTGCTCGCAGCGCCCGTGCCACCAGACGCTTTCGTGACGTAGCGTCAAATCATGAGAATCCCCGCACTGCTTCGTTGCCGTCGATGTGACCGGTGCGCGCCCCCTCCTGGACACAGTGAAGAAGAAGAACTTGAAGAGCGACCTCCGCGATTCTTCGAGAAAACGGTCGGGGATGTAATGCAGCAGGTAACCCACTTCATTCGTGGGACATGACGGGGTGGTTGAGTCCTCGAGCAGCGCGGCGCGCAGGTTTTGTTATGACAACCTTGCGTTCAAAAGAGGGTGTGGTCAGGTTTACGATTTTCGTCGGCGGTGCCCTGAGGTGTTCCAAGAGTGGGAAGACTATTTGGAAGACAATGCAGGTTTCTTCCGAGTGCGCGAATGGCAGCGCACAGTGGTGCTTCCGGAAGATGATTCAGAGCGTTGGACGAGGCTCAACGCCCTTTCCAGCTCACGCCCCGCCGCCCCGGCGTCCCGAGCTGTAGAACGGTCTTGATCTTTTGAGTGGAACTTTTCGAGAGGGGCGTGCGTTCAGGAAGCAAGTCACACGAGAGTCACCGTGCAGAGAATACGACGAGAAGTGGCGATTTATCCGTTCCGTGGCACACTACAACCTCGCCCTCGCGTATGGTTGGCCCTACACTCGTGCCTGCGTTCGCAGAAACAAACGATGCTCGGGGAATCTGCGCTTCGCTGAGTAGCACGCTGACGCCTGTGCTCAGACTCCGGCTATGGCGTCGAGTGCATCGACCTCGCAGAAGCATTTCGGCACTTCTGTCAAGCAGGCCTACTCGATCATGCGGAGGCTGCCGCCTGCGCTGGTGCCCCGCACACCACGCCCACTCAGCGCCAGCACCATTGCAGCTCACATTCTCGGCGCGGCGCAAATCGGGGCGAATCGAGATGTAATGCGGAGCCCGGCAAGGTCTGAATTTGTGTGGAGTGTGTGTAGGTGCGTGTTGCATGGAGGGCCGTGGGACAAAGGTGGATGAATCTGAAGGCCTCTCCTGGTTCCGCAAGTCGGCTGCCCTCGACGGCTTCGAGGGCCAATATAATCTCGGCCTCTGCTTCGCGCGTGGTGCTGGAGGCGTACAACGCAACCCCGAGCTCGCTGTTCGGTCGCAGCCTAAACCCTAAACCTTCCGTTTCTGGCTGCCGTGCTCGCGGAGGTTCCGCGCTCGCAAAGCACATATGTCAGTCGTGATTGCACTGCGCAGGCGCAGCGTGCATTAACTGACTCAAATACTTCCTCTTTTCTACGGGGCTGTAGGTGGTTCAACGCGTCTGCACAAAATGATTTTCCGGATGGCATGTTCGCGCTCGCACTTTCTCTTGACCAAGGGTTCGGCTGTCGAATGGATCCCGTGCGTGCTGCCCAGCTGCTTACCTCCCTCTGCGACAAGTACCACTATCCTCCCGCAGCGATGATCCTCGCGACGTACTACCTCAACGGCAGAGGAGTTGAGAAGGCGCTCTGCTTACCAATGCCGCTGTTGTGATGACCTTCGAATGCCGTGACGCAGCAGCACCACCTCTGCACCAAGATTTTCTAACCGCCTTGTGCGCGCCGAGCAGGACCTTGACCTTGGCGAGAAGCTTGCGCGATTTGCGCTGATGCACGGCGTGACTGGTGCCGAGGAGGTTTGTTTCTGGCCTGCCACTTCTTCTTTACTCAAGGTTGCGGTCGGCCTGCTCAGAAATCTCAACACGACTTTTGAACGTGCAGATTTTGCGCGAGGCGGGTCTGTCAAGTGCTCCATCGGCAGAGACTAGCTCGCATGTCACTACTGGCGTGCCGCCTGCGAAGAGCGAGGCAAAATGTGGGCCTGACTCCGACACTTTTGCTGGAGATTCAAAACAGCACCTAGCAGAGAGTGGTCGATAAATTCGCGTTTGTCACCGACACTGGTGTCGTCGCCCACGTGATGCCGCGAGACGCGTGGGCGGCGGGGATCCCGCAAGTCGCGAGGATGCAGAGAGGCAGGCCCGTGTTTCGCAGTAAGCACGTACCATAAGCCTGAATGGATGCCCGAAGGCTCTCTGAGAGGAAAAATACTAGCAGGAAATGAGAAAAACATTCGTTCTCAAAATCGCAGATCGAAAAACAGTGAAGAGCAGGCCCCGGGAGACCGCGGTGAAAAACCCACATACAAAAGTCCCAGGCCCACACCACTATCAGGACGCGAGCACGTGGGCGGAGGGAGCCGGGGCAAAAGCCCCGACCCCGCACCGGGCCCGTGCCCGAGATCTTGGGAGCAGTCAGGAGGCATAGGGCGCAGCCCAGTGCTTCCCAGTGAGCCTTTTAGCTGAGGCCCGGAGGTTGTACAGCTGAGCTTCCATCCTGAGTCGAGGAAACGTAGCGCCGCGGCGCCGCGGCGCTGGCAGAGTTGCTCGGGTGTCAGGGGCGACCTCATGGAGTTCGCGACGGCGTGCTGCTCGGCGGCGTCCGTCTTGAGGCGTGCAAAATCGTAGAGGAGGTGCAGTGTCTCAGGGTGGAGAGCTCCGGACGTGTCGGAAACCACAGGCACGAACCAGTAGTTCTTAGCTTGAAGCCACTCGTGATGCTTGGTCACATTGACGCGGTAGGCCCTGTGGGGCGCGTTCTCGTCACAGGTGTACTCCGTGCCCCTCCTGCTGACAGGGTGTATGACGGTGAAATCAAGCGTCAGGCTTGCTGTGCCCGCGATGCTGGTGGGGTACAGTAACGACCCGTAGAGCCCGGGGGGCTGCGGCACGGTGATGCGGGCGTCGGGTTGTTCGCCCCTCGTCGCCGTCTTGTGAGGCAGGCCATGAGCTGTGGCGGTGACCACCTTTACGCCAGGGATACTGGCCGCTTCGGGGGTGAAGAAGCCCTGCCAGATCTGGCGGGACCACAGGAACGAGGCCCTCTGCTGACATGCCTGCAGGTGGTGACCACAGGGGTCGAAGGTCCTGCCCACAGCGGCATCTGCCGTTGGTCCGGGCTGGTTCGACGGTCATGCCAGCCCATTGGCAGAGGGTGAGGGCCAGCTGGTCGCGTCGGATGCGCGCTGCTATTTGTACCCCAGAGGTGAAACAGTGCGACCATCGGAGGGTAGTGCAGATTCCGCGTCGGGTCGAGGGAGGCCCCATGCTGGGTCAGACCGGTTGCACATTCGTTCATGCGTTGAGCACCGCCCCCACCGTGAGGCGTCGAATGGAGCTCCTGATGACCATCGGGCGGAATCCTGGTTTCTGTTTCTTGCTCAGCGCCAACAGGGTGTCGCCATGGAGTATTTCCGGCGGTGGCGAGCCCTGTGGGTTGGCGCCCGTGTAGTATGGCTTTCAGATGAACACTCGAAAGGTCTCTTTGCCTTCCGTCGAGCCGTGCGTGAGCAGGTCCAGGACGTCCTCCGAGATGCGTTCCCCGAGTGCGTCTGCAGCCCCACCACGTTGGGCCCGTCGCGCGGTTGGTGCAGTTTCTCGACTGATCTTTTGGTTGCAGCAAGTTGCAGCAGCCTTCAGAACCCCCAATTTGGAAGGGGGAAATGTCTTGGCTTTCCCTTTGGACCCGCACTTCGGACCCCACTGGACTGACGGGAACATGGCGCGGCGCTTAGTTGCTCGGCTCCTGCAGCCAACTCTTGTGCGATGGGCTTCCTCAGGTCCCAGCAGACGCCCTGACAAGCCCTCCGCTCATCAAGAGCTCTCCTTTGCTAGCCCAGCTGCTGTACAGACCTGGCAACTACAACGAAGTTTTCCCACCTCTGTAGCTTCTCAAACGGGCTTGCGCCAAGAGAACCCTGCCTACCAAGTTTCCTAAGCGAGGGTACGTCCAGATGGCCGTATCCTCGTTTCATGAGCTGCATGTCTCCTACCACTCTGTCTCTGTGTAGCTGCACTGGCTAGAAGCTTGGTGTTCCCAAGATCAATAGCCTCCCGACCGATGCAGCAAGCAGCAACAGCCATTCTCTGTGTGGTTCCCCAGGTGAATCATGCTACATGTATTACATGAGCCCAGCTGTTCGCTAAAGGGCGTGTCTCAGGAGCGTCAGGGGCGAGAGCGGGCGGCGAAGTTGTCCAAAAACGAATCAAGTGGGGACTCGGACTAGGGTCAGTAGGCCTCGCGGGCAGCATGGTGCTGGGAGCAACATCCCAGCAAGCTCATCTTGAGCAGGTTTCCCACCGAGCATCTAGACCATAATGTTGGCCAACGGCGAAAAGCTTCAGCATCGACGATGTTGATTGCGGCGCGAATGATGTGGGGGTGTTCAGGGTTTAGGTTTAGATAATCCAGCAAATTTTGCTGACAATGCTGTCCAAATTGCATCGGTGCAGGACAAGGAAAAATTGTTCGCAGACACGGTGAACGACAGCTATGAAGCGCGTATCCGGGCTTTCAGCTCGCCCGAGAAGGTTTTTCAAATGTTTGCATCTGTGTCACGTGGCGGCGAGGCACAAATGACGCCAGACGATTTTATTCGCTCGCTGTCCTCACGGCGATCACGGCAACCGACCGAGGGTGCACCTAATACCAAATCAGCGAGTGTTTCGGCCGCAGCAAAACGCCTTTTTGCGATGGTCGACACTGACGGGGATGGCGTTGTGTCGTTCCACGAGTATGTGTTTTTCATGACGCTGATCTCCATCCCGGATGCCAAGATGCGGCATTGCTTCAACATGTTCGACCTAGACAGTAGCGGCTTCCTTGATCAAGCTGAATTTTCTAACATGATGGATGTCCTCAAAGCCAAGAGCGTGATCGGCCAGGCCGCTCGTGAAGACGTGGTGCGCCCATTCCCAAACAAGGGCCACCGAAGCACTGCCGCTCTGCCAAGTACCCAAACGGAGACCGGATGGGCTTGCAGGTGTCCTCGAGCAACAAAGCTAAGCGCAAGAAGGCCAAGATGGCGGGGAAGATCAAGGCGCAGTACCCCGTGCTCTTCGGCGCCAACGGCAAGAAGGAGCTTTCGTTCGATCGTTTCCAGACCTACCTGCAGTCGGTTGCGGCCCATGCCGTTCATTTCGTACCCCGACCAGCCGCCGGCACGCCTGGGAGTTGCGGCCTGACGCTCCCCGCCGCCCCGCAGCTCCGTGAGGATCTTCTGACGCTTGAGTTCGAGGCCATGTCCCCTGACAGCAAAGGTTTGATCTGGGTCTAACCCTTCGAGCGAGAAACTGCTAATCAACTCTTCCCTTGATCCTCCCCCAGGGACGAACCAATTAAAGATGACAGAAGTGAGATGGCGCGTGCGTGCAGGGACGGTGGATGCCAAGGACTTTGCATACGGACTGGTGTGTCACTCGTACCCGAAGAGCCTCGCTAGCTACATGAAGCGTATCAACGACCTCCCGGGAAATGCACGCATCTCCCGCAAAGAGTACTTCAACTTCGCGCGAATGCTCCTTGCCATTGACGATGTCGAGGTGCAATGCTTCCCCAGCTATCGCGTGCCCCAGCTGCCGCGCACGCCCTTCTCTGCATCTTGGCACCAGCGCCTCCAAACCCCTCCCTTGCACAGGACGCGATCGAGACGTTTTCCACCGCCAAGGGAGAGTTCAATAAGGAGCATCTGCTGCACGCTGTCGCGGCCGTGGCGGGGGTGAATCTTGAGCCGCAGACCGTCGACATTCTCTTTCATGTGTTTGACGACGACTGCGGCGGAACGCTCAACCACCATGAGTTCACGGCCGTCATGAAGTTGCGCCAGTCGCACGGCGCGAGCCGCAAGCGGCAAATCGATGTCACCCAATTCGCCAAGTGCTGCAATCAGTGCTGGCGCGACAACATCATGTTCAACACCTAATGCTTCCGGCGTGGCTGCTCGCTGGCCTGGCAGGGCCTCGAGCCCGCGTAGCTTCGTTTTGAAGTTGAGTGACTGGCCCAGTAAATGCACGGACACGGCTCCTGAGTGTCATGCCAGAATCAAACAACCACAGCACTCGCGGGCGAGCACGTAACGAGCATCCCGCAAGCAAGCAAGAGCTGTAGCACCATATTACAGGCTTTGAATAACCTCACCCAATAAAGCATTCTTTCAGATTCACAAGAGCATCGAAACGACGAGCCATTGAAAACTCCGGGTTATGAGGTTATGAGCCTGGCCTAATTTGAGGTTGGTTTTGTTGGTGCAACATCGATGCAATTGCAGCGCGGTTCGGCGATGGCGAGGGCGCGCATGGCCCCCACTCGAGCAATCATCCTGTTCGCAGGACTTGTTGGCAATGCCCAGTGTTTTCTTTCATCGGGACCAGCAGCCCCTTGCGCGAGACTCTTCCCTCGCATGACATCCTCCCAGTACGGCCACTCGCTCCGTCCTGGCGCGAGCGGACGGGTCACGATGCATCGCAGGTTCTGTATGTCCTCCACCGGGATTCTGCACCAGGCACCCGTAAAGGGCCGTTCGCTGTTGCTGGCGAAGAAAACTGCGGCTGCTGTTGCAGCGAAGCCGCCGCTCGTGGCACTCCTCGCAGGTTGATCTCAGTTCCCACATTTGCATGCTTGGTCGCCTGACATCGGGATCTGAGAGTAGAATGCAAGGGCGGCAAGATTATTTTGGCAGAACGATCTCGGTTTCACCTGTCCTCCACCAGAATGCTGCCTCGTTCTGAAGCAAAGAGCGCGATCTTCGTCCAGCACTGTTCTCGACAGCAGGGGGCTTGCCAGCCCTTTTTGCAGTGTCTCTGGTCGCAGAGGCCGTCGGCTTCTACCGCAGTGGATGGTTCTTCACCCTCGGATGTACATACCCAGCCCATCTCACCTGCAGTGCTCTTGCGTGTTCTTTCATGTTGTCTCCAAGGGCCAGCCCGCTTCTGCCTGCGCTGGCACAGCAACAAATCCGCGCTGGCACAGCAACAAATGTAGCTAGCTTGATGACTCCTTGCTCTGCGATGTAGATGGAGCAGCGCACGTTTTGATGGGACTCACTGCGCTCTACCACTTTGGTGCCGCCGGTGCAATCTCTAAGGTCCGCAGGCAACACGCAACATAGCGGCTCCTCTGCCTATCGCACGCCTCGCGCCTGAGCGCGGCTCGAGATGGTCAATGAGGTGCCTCTTTTCAGGCCGCTCTAGTGCACGCATCGCTCGTCATTGCGTGGGGCGTACGCATCACAGGTGCGTGCACCGCGCTGCCCCGACTCCGCAGGGCATCTAGATCTGAAACCCCGTGAGCCAGCGCTTTCCGCCACCAGCTGCGTGACCGACTGCACATTTGCCGGATGTTTTGACCCACTGCGACTGCGCACGATCCGCGAAGGCTTCCTCGCGTGGCGTGAGTTTGTTGGCTGGCCTGAGTGGAAGCGAAGACTTGTTTCACAGAGCGGCAAGGCTAGTCCCCACCCCGTGACGCATCCGCTTGGATTCATCTCCCCTTTGGAGAGATGTCTTACTTCAGCAATCTATGACGAGGAGGCAATGACACTCTGAGTACGGGCGTGGGCAGACACCATTGGCGCGCAAGGCCAGCACCTGGGCGTTTGTGGCGCTTTTTGACACGCTCCTCTTTTCGCCTGTTCTCTTCCACCTCATGAATCCCACGAGCGCGCCCGTGCTAGCCAACTTCGGCGTCGCGCTCGCCTGGCTTGGCCTGGTGCTGGAGTCCGCGGCAGACAACACCAAGGCAGCACTCAAGGCAAAGCGGCCCAACGCCTTCTGTGACGTCGGCGTCTATATGATGTGCGTGCCCGAAACTCAGACCATCGTTTGACTCGCCGCAGTCCCTCGGGTGCCCGGGTGGGCACTTCGGTCGTGGCTGCCCAGAGACAAGCTGCGCCCCTGGTCTAGTCTGCAGCAGCACCGCTAGCGTGTCTGAATAGAACTACGGCCCATCGCGTTGGCCTTTCTGTAGGTGCCGGCATCCCAACTACCTTGGAGAGATTCTCTTCTGGACCGGCTCCTTTCTTGCCGGAGCAGCCTCCTTCGTGGGTCCCGTTCAGTGGCTTGTCGCATTGCTTGGGCTCGCTGCTATCTGGGGCGTCATGGTGCGCGGCTCGGCGGGTCTGGACCGTAAGCAGATGATCAAGTACCAGGTGACCGATGGCTACAAGGCGTACGTGGAGAGTACCCCGCCGCTCCTGCCCTTCACCGCTCCATCCGACTACGATGCGCTCCGTGCCGAGGTGGGCCCGTCCTTGAAATTTCACCTTCAGCGCCTCCTCCAGCAGACAGTCTGCTGGAGGAGGCACCCGGCAGCGCAGGGGCCCCTGCGCTGCCGGGTGGTCCCTGAATCGTAGCTGACGGAGCGGTGGCGGCGCGAGCGCAGCTGGTGGAGGAGTTGGTGGAGGAGAAGAGCAAATCCGACACATTCACCGTGGCGCAGCAGGTGTGGCAATCCTTCCCCAGTGCAATCTGGCCACTCCACCCGCCGCAGCCTCACGGAAATTGCACAGGAAATCAAATCGCCCTACACTCTCAACAAGAATCCGTGGGACGTCTAGCAAGTCGCATCACCGCCCATCAAGAGGTCTGCCCCCTGACCTGTCACCACTCTTGATGTGGGCTCACTGCGAGAGGGTTCATCGCCCGCGGGCCAGCAATGACGATATCCAAAGCTTCTCATTTTGACGTCTGAGGGCTGTCATGCCTGCTGCTTGAAGACACAGCTTGTCATGCTAATCCGAGCAAAAGCCAGCGAGGCCTGTCGAGGGGCCCCAAGAGGGGGGACGATGGTCCGAAGCACAACTTGTGTGCTGCGCTACCCCAGCGCCGTGTACGGCGGGCCTTCACACCCAGGCATTTCCTGGGGCAGCTCAACGCTGATGAGCGTGGTGCTGGGGGGCGCTAAAACTGCGCAGGCGCGGCGCGCTACCAGGCCTCTTCCGAGTGAACGGTGCCCCCCTCCCCCGCCTGCACCTCCAGCGGCAGGGACATGGAGCACGCAGCGGAGGTCACTACGGCAGAAGCCGCTTAATTCACTGTGCCGGTGCCGGTTGCAGCTTTTCTTGACTATACATATATATGTAAGGATTAAATACACGTAAGATCATAATTTCGCGGGCGCTGCTCAGTCGGTGTCCATCTGAAGCACGCGCTCGATCGGCACACGGCACGTGGGACACTTGGCGTATCCTTCTCGTGCGCGGAGCTTTGCGCAGCAGACTAGGCAAAGATCGCAGTGCCCGCACGGCGCGAGCAGCGCCCGCGCAGGAGCTTCAAAGCAGATCA
>Ga0115567_10001675_pt1 | contig 22112 bp, 15 predicted proteins | sample COGITO_mtgs_1204_2_FD_88679 | JGI IMG/M metagenome (GOLD analysis project Ga0115567, IMG submission 88679) | Pelagic marine microbial communities from North Sea - COGITO_mtgs_120412 | ecosystem: Environmental > Aquatic > Marine > Epipelagic | place: Germany:Helgoland, sampling site Kabeltonne... | reverse complement strand
TTAACGCCAACAATAAAGTCACCTTCACGCAAGCCTATGCTCGCTGCAGGTGAACGCTCAGCAACTGTGACTACTTTAATAGCATCGTTTCCTGAATTGTCTTTTGCATTGCTAAGTTCTGCTCCCTCTAGTGCGGGATGCATTTCTTTAGCTTCTGCTTGCAATGGGCTAGCTGCGTCTAATGTTACTTTAACTTTCTTTTCTTTACCTGAACGCACGATAGTCAATACAACCTCGGCGCCAGCGCCTAAACTCGCAACTTTTGCACGAAGTTCGTTGAAACCCGTCAGATTATTTCCATTTATTTCAGTAATAATATCACCAGCTTGTAAGCCTGCTTTTTCGGCAGCTGTACCGGGGGCAACTTCATTAACGAAGGCGCCAATATTAACATCTGACTCTATAGCTTCGGCAAGTCCTTCATCAACGTCGCCGCCAATTATGCCGAGTAATCCACGACGTACTTCGCCAAACTCTATTATTTGGTCGACTAGGTTTTTCATCATGTTGCTTGGAATAGCAAAGCCAATGCCTACATTACCGCCATTTGGGCCAAAAATTGCGGTGTTGATACCTACAAGCTCACCGCGTAAATTAACTAATGCACCACCAGAGTTACCGCGGTTGATTGCGGCGTCGGTTTGAATAAAGTCTTCATAGCCGCCAATATTTAAGCCCGAACGGCCAAGCGCGCTAACAATGCCAGACGTGACCGTTTGACTCAAGCCAAATGGATTGCCTATGGCAACTACAAAATCGCCAACTCTAAGCTCATCGGAATTGGATATTTTGAGATCGTGAAGGCGATCAGCATCTACTTGCAGCAAGGCAATATCGCTTTGCTCATCGGCGCCCAGTTTTTTGGCTACTAGCTCACGACCGTCTGTTAGCTTAACAAGAATTTCGTCTGCATTTGCAACTACATGATTATTGGTAACTACATAACCTTTGTCGGCATCAATAATAACACCCGAGCCCAAACCTCTAAATGGGCGTTCTTGAGGCTGCTCATTTGGCGCCCCAAAGAAATACTTGAACATTTCAGGCACTTGTTGTCGTGAAACTTGGGTACCTTTCACCGCAATACTCACTATAGCGGGAGTTGTCTCGTCTAACATAGGTGCTAGGGAAGGCATCTCGTCTTTGGAGAAGAAAGGGATTCCTGCAAGTGCGCTTGCAGAGGTTGCCGCAATAAATGCAGCAGTAACAAGCGCGAGTGTGGCTTGGCGTATAACTCTTTTCATCTATGCTAATACTCCTAAATAATAATACTTACCCTAAATTCAGGCTACTTACCCTAATTCTAGAATTCCTACTACAGACAGCTATTTAAGGGCATTAGTTCATATCTCAAGTTATTTGGTGATTTTTTCTTCGATATTAATAGTTTCTGAATTGGCGGAACCTACGAAAACACCAGAACCGCTATTGGCGAAGTCTTTTGGCTGGTTATCAGGGTGTTCGGCAGATTTAGATTTGTCTGATTTTTTGTCGGTATTGCGCAAAAACATACTTGCATGCTCACCAAAATAGGTGCTTTGAGAAGTATCTGAAGTTGATTCTGCTAACGATTTTTCGTAGTCTGCAACGCTGTTTCGTAAGCTTGCTAAATTACTTTCAATCGACTGTATTGTTTCACGGCTTGCTAGCAAATGACTGGTTGCCTGCTGCGCTAACAGGGCTTTAAGTTCTGCTTCCATACTCTGCTGTGCAGACTTCCTTGATTTATTAAGAGAATTAATCCAAAACCAAGCAATGGCTAAACCTACAACTAAACCAATAAAAACGCCGATAAATAATGTGAGAAGGTCCATCAATAACTCCAAAATAAAAATACACTACGATCTTTGACTATAGTCACGCGAGTTGCAAGTGGTATTTACGTAAATTTATGTATCTAAATATAACAGTGGGGCTCTTAGACATTATTTCAATGCTATTCAATTTTCGAATAGGGCTGTATAATTGATGATAAGCAGGATTACACTATCAAAAGGCGTGTTAATGACCCCTTGGGAAAAATACCAAGACGACTTATCTTTAATAGATTTTCAGTACGATCCAGCACAAGAAAATGCGGTTAAAGAGCTGCAGCGTTTGTACGATGAATTAACCCAAGCAAAAAAGAAGCGCACCTGGCGGGTAACCCTAAAAGCAACCTTTGGTGGGGGTATGGACACGCCAACTATTCAAGGTATTTATTTTTGGGGCGGTGTTGGTCGTGGCAAAACTTACTTAGTCGATACATTTTACGAAAGTTTGCCTTTCGAGAATAAAATGCGGGTGCACTTTCATCGCTTTATGCAACGCGTGCACAACGAGCTTAAACAACTCAATAAACAAGAGGATCCGCTCAAAATTATTGCTAAAAAGCTTGCCAGCGAAACACGTATAATTTGTTTTGATGAGTTTTTTGTATCAGACATTACAGATGCAATGATTTTAGGCACACTTATTCAGGAACTCTTTTCTTATGGTATTGTGCTAGTCGCAACCTCTAACATTGAGCCTAATGGTTTATATAAGAATGGTTTGCAGCGCGCACGGTTTTTACCTGCCATCGATTTAATTAATCAACATACCAGAGTAATTAACGTAGACAGCGGCACCGACTATAGAATGCGCACCTTAGAGCAAGCCGAAATTTATCATTTTCCCTTAGATAAAGCCGCCCAAGAGAACTTGGAAGATTATTTTGACAGACTCACCCCAGAAAAATATCAAGCAGATACCTCAATAGATATAGAAGGTCGACAAATTAAGGTGATGAAAAAAGCCGAAGGTGTCATCATGATTGATTTTTTATCGCTTTGTGACGGTCCTCGTAGCCAGACCGACTATATTGAAATTAGCCGTGAGCACCAAACCGTGCTGTTGGCTAACGTGTTGCAAATGGACGAAACCAAAGAAGATATCGCTCGGCGCTTTATTGCGATGGTTGATGAGTTTTACGAGCGCAAAGTGAAACTTATTATTTCTGCAGAAGTCGATATGGAAGAGCTTTACACCGGTGCGCGACTAACGTTTGAGTTTCGAAGGTGCTTAAGTCGATTACAGGAAATGCAGTCTAGAGATTATTTGTCCGAGCCTCATTTGTCGTGATTTCATTTGTATCAAGATGTTTTATATTATGCGGCAAACATTTGTGGTGCAGTGGACAAGCTAAAAATAGGCGAAACACTGTATTGGTATTTTAAATTCGGTACAATGCGCTATAAACAATATAACGACTGCTGAGGTTTCGTAGTCACTTATGTAAAAATTAAAATAGTGAAGAGTCAATTATGGGAAGAAAGTTTGAAGTAAGAAAAATCTCGATGGCAAAAACCGCCACCGCAAAAACTAAAGTCTATTCAAAATACGGCAAAGAAATTTACGTAATTGCTAAAAGTGGCGGCACCGACCCAGACGCTAACTTATCACTGCGCCGACTCATTGAAAAAGCTAAAAAAGACCAAGTGCCCTCTCACGTTATTGATAAAGCGATTGAAAAAGCCGTTGGCGGCGCAGGTGAAGATTTTGTACCTGCACGTTACGAAGGCTTTGGGCCTGGCGGCTGCATGGTTATTGTTGATTGTTTAACCGACAACGTTAACCGCACCATTACTGATGTACGCAATTGCTTTACCAAAACTGACAGTAAGCTGGGCGCGCAAAACTCCTCTGCTTTTATGTTCGATCATTTAGCCGTGTTTGGCTTTGACGGCGACGACGATGAAGTAGTTTTAGAAGCCCTAATGGACGCCGACGTAGACGTAAGCGACGTTGAAGTTGAAGACGGTAAAGTGACTGTGTTTGTGCCAGACACCGAATTCTATAAAGCTAAGACATCGCTACTTGAAAGCTTTCCCGAGCTTGAATTTGAAGTAGAAGAGATAAGCTGGCTACCCCAAGACAGCAAAGACATTAGCGAAGAAGACATGCCCATGTTTGAAAAATTTATGGATATGTTGAATGACTGTGACGATGTGCAAAACATTTATCACAACGCTAACGTTTAACGACGAAATATAAAATGCTAAAAAAGGCGCATCTTTCTTGGCGGCGCCTTCTTATTTGTATATATCCCAATGCCTTCTTAGTTTATACTGCGCGCAGAGTTGGCCAGACAATCGCTGCTTGTATAGATCCGCTTGTTTAAAACATGCGAATAATCGACAACAAGGGGAGGAAAGTCCGGGCTCCAAAGGGCAGGGTGCCAGATAACATCTGGGCGGCGTGAGCCGACGACAAGTGCAGCAGAGAGAAGACCGCCTTCATTCGTGAAGGTAAGGGTGAAAGGGTGCGGTAAGAGCGCACCGCATTGCTGGCAACAGTATATGGCAAGGTAAACTCCACCCGGAGCAAGACCAAATAGGTTCCCATTCGGCGCGGCCCGCGTTGGGAACGGGTAGGTTGCTTGAGCTATCGAGCGATTGATAGCCTAGACGAATGATTGTCACTTCTTGCAAAAGAGGGACAGAACCCGGCTTATGTGGCCAACTCTACTTATCAAAAACTGATTTTACTGTCATTGAGCCTAACGTTAATTCAATATCAGCTCCACCAACGATTGCAATGTTGGGAGTATCTTTTATCACAGAACTACTGCCAGCAAGCAGGTCACTACTTACTGAAATAAATCTGTTTATATTTGTTTCTTGGCTTTACAGTGTATGTTGGCTGCTTAAACATGCTATATAGCCTGATATGACATTAATGGACTAATATGCAATAATATGGCTCGAAAATCCAAGGCAAAAAGCATGAATTTAGATGGTATCTTGCTTAAAACTTAAAACTTAAAACTTAAAGTTCCAATATTCTGCTATTTACAACTAACTTTGCAGATTCTAATTCTGGCAAAAGCACGAAATAGCAAACTTCCCCGAAAGGGTAGCGGTATCATCTTTTTCTAAAGTAGTCAGTGAATGAACAGCCTTTCTCGGCATGTTTAGCTGGCACTTGCCTTCATGCAAAGACCTAGGTACGACAATAACAACGTGGTGGTTTTGCGGCTAATAGTTTGTCTCTCCAATGTTTATTTTAAACGCTTGTCTGCTGCCATAGTAATCTAACTCTGAGAGGGAGCACCTTAATGGATCAGACAGAACACGGAAAACCAAGTCTACTACTCGCCTTAACACCTGTTGTGTTAACGCTGCTTATCCTTGGCACTCAAATTTTTTACTTCGGTGTTTTTGAGCCACACATCCCCTTAGCAATAGGCTTAGCCATTACTGGTATTGTTGGCGTGAAAGTGGGCTTAAAGTGGAAAGATATTGAAAAGGGCGTGTTTCATGTAATTCATGTTGCTTTGCCCTCGGTATCAGTATTGATAACAGTAGGCATGATTATTGGTATTTGGATCGCAAGTGGAACTGTCCCCACCATTATTTACTATGGTTTGAAGGGGCTGTCGCCTGAAATATTTTTAGCCGCAGGCATGATTGTTTGCGCGGTTGTGTCGGTGTCGTTGGGCACTAGCTGGGGTAGTGTAGGCACCGTTGGGTTGGCCTTGATGGGTATTGGTGAAGGGTTTGGTATTCCCATGTACTGGACTGCAGGAGCGGTAGTATCTGGCTCATTTTTTGGCGACAAAATATCCCCTCTTTCTGACACCACCAATTTAGCACCCGCCGTTACCGGTACCGACGTGTTTTCGCATATAAAAAACATGATGGCTACCACTATACCCGCCATGCTAATTGCCCTGTGCGTATACCTGCTGGTGGGTTTTTTCGTTATTGATACCCAAAGCGTTTCTTTCGAAAAAATTGATGGTATCACTAGCACTCTAAGCGAAAACTTTAACATTTCGGGTTGGGTATTATTACCGGCTTTAATTGTTATGGGCTTAGCCAGTAAAAAATATCCCCCTATACCCTCATTGTTTGCTGGCGTTGTGGCTGGTGGAATAACCGCCATGATAGCTCAAGGCCAAAGTCTGCAGTCAATTTTTGATTTTGCGAATAACGGCTACTCAATTGACACCGGTATAGAAGAAATTGACAGTCTCTTGAACCGCGGCGGTATACAATCGATGATGTGGACGATTTCGCTAATACTAATTGCGCTAGGATTTGGTGGCGCTCTCGAAAAAACCGGCTGCCTGACGACAATTATTAACGCGATAAAAAGCAAAGTCAGTAGCTTTGCTGGGACACAGGCAACGGCGACCGGAACCGCTTTTGCAACCAATTTGGTGGCCGGCGACCCCTACCTGTCTATTGCCTTACCCGGAAGAATGTATTCACCGGTTTATCGCGGTATGGGGTATTCCACCCTAAATCTTGCTCGCGGAATTGAAGAGGGTGGCACCTTAATGTCTCCTCTTATCCCTTGGAATGCGGGCGGTGCTTTTGTAATTTCGGCACTTGGCCTTGGCATTGCCGACGGGAATATGGAAAACCTACTCTACATTCCTCTCGCTTTTGCCTGTTGGACAGCGCCCGTAATTGGAATTTTCTATGCCTATACTGGCTTATTTTCACCCAAAGCAGCAGATGAAGAAAAAGCGCAGTGGCAATCATCTGGTGAAGCAATCGCCAAGTTCAATGATGATGGAACGCCTGTTGTTGAAGACGATGACCCTGTTGGAACAGATAAAGCCACGGCTTAAACATGCTTTAAAAAGTATGCTTGTTTAGGTCACGATAATGTTAAGCGCTTACTTTGTCTATGCAAACGTAAGCGCTTTTTGTCACTTTAAGTAACGTACTTCGTACACATTCAAAAAAAAATAAACCATTCCTAGTTTCAGAAAAACGAAAGCAAGTCGATACGATTTTACGCTGGGCATATGGTTCTGCTCTGATTCGCCAAATCTAACCTTTTGTCTTGCCCAGCCAGATTTTTTATCTCATGTGTTTTTGCAATCACCGCGTTGATTGCAAAATTCGGCCTGCCGAAGTTTGGCTTTTAAATAAGGACTTGTAATGTGGTTTAGCTCAAAAGCCAGAAGAAAAGATATTGCACAACAGTTAATCGCTCTGCAGGGTCACCCAGCAGTACTTGTAGATCAGGAACAGAATATCATCGTAGCCAACGAAGCGTTTGGGCAATTGGGCCCGCGCCTTGAGAAAACTGATCACCAACAGACTTTACAATATCTTCTTAAGTGTGTTGATAAAACAAATCAATCGCATGTAGTGTGTGACAAAAACCTGCGTTTCACTAAACAAAGCCAGGCCTTAACGCTCCCGCTCTTTCAAGAGTGTAAACTATTTGTGTTTGAACCTGTAACCCTGCAGTTGTTGCCTGAAAACGCTTGGCAGGAACTGGTTTTTGCAAGTCAGGATGCTTGTGCTGTGTTCGACTGCCATAACAAACTGGTATTCGCTAATCTCGACCCCATCAATAATAATTCTACCTACCAGTATCGCAGCGATTCGCATTTATTAGAATTATTGCAAGCTGCCTATAATAGTAAAGAGCAAACTCTTTGCTTGTCTGAAAAAGACCGTGTTCATGTGCAAGTCAAACGCAAAACACTCGATTCAGAAAAAGGCATATTAACGGCTTTCATACTATCGAAAGCAGGTCATTCGGGCGATTTTTCTAAGCTCGACATGTTATCTAAGGTCGTAAGTAATACCAGCACGAGTGTGTTGATTACGGATAAAAACGGCTTAATTGAATATGTAAATCCGGGTTTTGAATCACTCACTGGCTACACATTAGCTGAAGCCAAAGGAAAAAGGCCCGGCAAGTTCTTGCAAAACAAGCAAACAGATAGCGAAACGATAAAGCGTATTTCACAAAATCTTAAAGACCAGGTACCTTTCTACGAAGAAATTTTGAATGTTGATAAAAACGGCGTGCCGTATTGGATTGTGCTATCTGTTAATCCGACTTTCAATGACGATGGTGAGCATACAGGCTTTGTCGGTGTAAGCTCTGATGTGCGTGAAATCAAGCGGCAGGTTTTGGAGCAAATCAATCAAAAAGATGCCATAAGTAGTCACTCTGCTGTTATAGAGTTTAACCGTGAGGGGGAGTTCGCGAACGCAAACCCTTACACTTTAAAACAACTAGACATTCAAGACAGCGCTCAGGTGAAAGAAGTGATCGGGAATCTGAACGCACATTTGAATGAGACTCAGTCTCAAAGTGTGCAAAAAGGACAGGCCACCGCGGTCATGATGAAACTCAAGTTTAAAGGTAACGAAGTCGCCTTAGACTGCATAATTTCGGCAGTTACCGACTTAAACGGCAACATTTCTAAGTACATCGTATTTGGTAGTAATGTGTCTTCACGCAATAAATTGGTCACCGAAACTCACCACTCGATGTCTACCGTATTAACCAAAATACAAACCACCGTTACAACGATAAATGCAGTGGCTGATCAAACCAACTTATTGGCGCTTAATGCTGCTATTGAGGCAGCAAGAGCGGGCGAAGCCGGCAGAGGTTTTGCGGTAGTAGCAGACGAAGTACGAAACCTAGCAAAAACTTCAAATCAAGCGGCAGTGCAAATTGGCTTATTAATCAATGAAACACAAAGTCATGTGGATGAGTTATCATCTTTCTTAAGATGATACTCTCCTACTTCTGTCAAACGATTGAATTTAGAGATACTTATACCTTTACCAAATTAACTAAAAACACTCACAACATTCGTTGCGATAGCAATTCGGTCGAAAAGGCCGGATTGTATGGTACTAATTTGATAATTTATACATGTATGCGCTAACTCAATACATTCCACAAACCCAAACTACTAACCACTATCAACATTCCGCCCACAAAGCGCTTGAACAATTTATCATGCTGGATAATGGCATCGTGTAATTTAAGGCCAATTACATGGCCAATAGCCGCAAAAGGAATTAGCGCAATGCTGGTTGGTACGTTTAGGTTAACGTCTAAGGTGGCAAACGCCAACATTTTAACGCTTACCAGAATAAACCACAGCACAAACAAGGTATTACGCAGTTGACTTTTGCTTACGTTTTTGGCAAAAACAGCTACCATTAGTGGCGCGCCTGTTAGCGATGTGCCAGCTACGTATCCGCCAATAACGAGCAAGCTTTTATCAATCCAAGAGTCGCCACTATGAATCGCCCAACCAGCGAGCCATAGTACGGCGTAAAATAGACTCACGGAATAAATGAAAATAAGTAACCATTGAGTAGGTAATTGAATAAGCCCAATTACGCCAACAAGCGCAGCAGGGAATATATACCATGCTGCTTTGCGTAAGTAAGTCCAATCTACATTACTGATACGGGTGCTCAGGGTAAGGCCAGAAAACAGCAATAGATGCAGGCCAATTATGGGTAACCAGTATAAAGGCTGGTCGTATATAAAAAGCATGAGCGGTAGACCCAAGGCCGCGCCGCCAAAGCCTAGTCCACTGCGAACAAAGCCTGACCATATAAAAATGGCAATGACTAAGGCATACTCCAAAACGCTCAAATCTAGCAAAAATAACAACCTTATAGTTTGAGCATGTTTCTAGACAATTACTCGGGACTCGCGACCAATAGATAGAACTATTCGCTAGTTCTAAATTAACGATCTTCCATGTTTTCAAAATTTTCGTAATAGACAAGCTTGCGTAGATTGTATTTAGTACTAAAGCCACCTACTAGCTTATTCTTGCGTTGTTCGACACCTAATTGCTTAATACACCAATATAAATAAATTGTGCTATTGATATACTTCACTTAGGTTTTGGTAACGACTTTTTCAAGCAATGCTTCAATACGTTTAACACTGTCGAGTAATTCAGCCATCTCGCCGGTTTTCTCGTTTTTGTCACGTGGTTTGCTTTGGCCTTGGAGCTTGTCTTTTTGCGCCAAAATCATTTCTCTGAACTCAATAGCATCAACAATACCAAGCATAGACACCAACGCCCCCTGAGAGGACTGCCCAGCCGTTTCGAAGTCTAAGCGGTAAAGCTTGAAGAAACGCATTAAAGGCCCTTGGGTCAAACCCACATCGGTGATTTTCTCAAGAGGTATAGATTTTTCGACCTTGAAAAATACACCGCGCTTTACCACTAACTTACGCTCAAACAACTCGGCGGCCATTGCGTTTAGCAACCTTTGTGAAATAAAAAAGACAAGAACAATAACAATTGGAATTAGCGGGATAAAGACAAAGGTAAAAAGTGGCAGTAAAACCCAAAAAACTAACCAGTATTTTTTTACGCTCTTGTCGAACTTTGCGCTTGCAATAGGGATCTCTTGCATCGTGTTTCCTCCTTTTATGATGAATCTTTTTTACGTAGTGTATTGCGTTTAAGTAATGAACTAAATGCGCATTCTCGCAGGCGACACTAAAACAATAAACCTTAATCGAGTACCCTGCAATCTTGAATTTCTTGCTAAGCAATAACAATGGCCTATTATTTTTCTTTTTACCAAGTGCTAGTTTTGTAATAGTGTATAACTAACACTAGCATCAGCATCAATAAATAAAAGTATGTTTATGAATCTCGAAATCTGTGGAAATTAAATGATAGGAGCGATAACTGCTTTGCTACAGCGAAACAAGCCGATGAATACACTTATCAAAAATAAGCGTATATATTTGCGTGAAATTGTGAAAAGCGATGCGTCTTTTATGTATAACTTAATGAATCAGCACAACTGGCTAAGCTATATAGGCGACAAGAATATTAAGTCAGTAAGCGCAGCGGCTAAGTACATTGAAAGTGGGCCTAGATTATCTTATAAGAATAATGGATATGGTCTTTACGTGGTAGTTGATATCGGCACTGATCAGTTGGTTGGTGTTTGTGGTCTCATGAAAAGAGCATATCTCAACGCTCCTGATTTGGGATTTGCTATTAGTGAAGATTTCTATCGCAAAGGATACGCTTTTGAAGCAGCACAACTAATTTTGAAAATGGTAAACTCTTTGGTAGAAACAGACGTAATTTACGCAATTGTTAAAACTGAGAATGCTGGAAGTCGTCAGCTGCTAAGTAAATTAGGATTTTGTGTAGAAGCTCAAACAGGGCTCGAGGCGATGGAGAGTGAACTTGTAGGACTGTTATTATATAAAGCTAAGATCAATAAATAAAACTAATACGACACGGCGATTTTTCGCGTAAATTGAGAATCAACTATGCATCACTTCTTGGCCAGTTTACTAATAGGCTTAAGCACAGTTTTTGGATGGGCTCCGGCTACAATTCTGCTTATTATGCCATTTATTGGTATTTACACCGGCTTAGTGTATTTCAACGAGATGGATATGGCCCGACTTTTTGGCTTGTGCCTTATCGCGATTATGGCAATAGCTGGATACTTGGGCTTAACGTCGGTTTGCTGGGGTCTTAAATTAGCGCCCAAAGCAAAATTCTTGTGTTTATTGAGCGGCACAATTGCACTAAGCAGCGCCATAGTTATAGGACAAATGTCTGACAATGCCTCACTTCACTTGAGTTATAGTATAGAGGGAATTTATTTACTGATTTGTCCGCTTTTAATTTTAATTTTTCACACAATAATTGAATGTAAGAAGTTTATAGGTCAAAAAGGACGATAGCTTTTACCTTAAAGCCTGCTCATATCTTTCAAAACGTAAGTGCAATAATTTCTCAATATGTACAGAGTTAGTTCGCTCTAAGGCCTTCGCGGCATTTTCTCGCGCTTCGCTAATTTGCACGTTTCTATACTGTAAATCAGACATAACCGCATACCAATGATATGAACAACTTAGCCAATGAGGAGGGTTTGTAGCTTTTAGCAGAATTAAGGCAGCACCTGCGCCTCTATACTCGGCAGTGGCAATCGCATGGTTTAATGTATGCAAGGGAGAGGGCGCTATTTGAGCAAGAAGTTCATATGCCTTTACTATATTTTCCCACTTAGTAGCCGCAAATGATGGCGAAATGCAGTGGGTAGCAGCGATACCCGCTTCTACATGATAGCGAGAAATGCTATTTCCTTTTGTCGATAAATTAAGGTATTCAAGTGCTTTATAGATGCTTGACTGATCCCAAGTCGACCTATCCTGATCCGCTAGTAACACCAAACCCAAGGTATCGTGTCTGGCTTGAATTCTAGCGATATTAAAATACATAAGTGCTATTAAGGCCGTGCATTCAGGCGTATTGCCCCATTCGCTTTTTGACAGCAGTAAGGCTAATCGAATAGCTTCGAAACAAAGATCTTTGCGAATAGCTGTCTCAGGATGTGATGACAAATAGCCTTCGGTAAATAACACATACAAAACGCGCAACACAGAAGCTAAACGTGAAGGCTGCGGCTCGTTGTGAAGTATTGATGCACTAGTGTGCTGTTGCTTTAAAAAGAGTTTAGCCCGACCGTAACGTTTGTAAGCGTTTTCTTCACTAATAAGCAGTCTTGTTGCAATCGCACTAATACTAAAACCACATAAACTTTTTAAGGTGAAAACCAGTTGAGATTCTGCTGGTATTTTGTCATCACAACTTAAAAACAGCATGCGCAATAAAGAATCGCTGAGCTCTTTTTTCAGGGGCGGTTCTTCTAATTTTTCAATTTGGTTATCAGTAAAAATTGGGTTTTGAGCAAGCAAGTGGTTTTTTTGTTTGCTTGTTCTTTGCTCAGATAAAAAAAATCGAAAGGCAGTTAGATAAAGCCATCCTGTAGGGTTTGAGGGTGTAGTATTTGGTGTCCATTTTAGTATTGCTTTTTCAATTGCCTGTTGCACCGAGTCTTGTATTAGCACTAAGTGCTGCACACCCACGCGCTGCGTCAAAATCGCCACAAGATGTCCATACTCGTGGCGATACAAAGACTCTATGGAGTTCAAGGCGTATTAATCTGTCTAATTTCAATACTGGTGCCCGCGCTTGCTACCATAGGGCTGGCTTTAATCACCGCTTTCGCTTGCTCTAGGCTAGTTGCTGTTAACAGCATATATCCACCTATTACTTCCTTCAGTTCAACGAAGGGCCCATCTTTTACGCTATCACTTCGCACAATTGTGCCTTCGCTACCAAGTGCTCCGCCCATGTCTAATATGTTATCTGCAAATTTTTGCTGCCAGTTTTGATAACTTGCATACATTGATTCCATGTCTGCCGCTGATGGTTTTTCGCAAGCACCTGAATTGCTGCGTAAAATGCATATGTATTTATTGTCGCTCATCGTGTTCATTCCTTTTAGTGTTGTAATTATCAGCGTAACATTTACTGCCGATATTACTAAAACGATCCAGTCTTGAGGTTTTGGACACTTTTTAATTGACGAATTTTTATCCTACTCTTAATTGATTAAAATCCCAACAACTAATCGTCGTCAAATAAGTCGCGTAAGACAAACCCACTTAAGCTATTGCACACTAAATCGTTTGTAAAATTTTTCAATCTACAGACAAAATAAAGCCGCCTTTTAAATTGCTTAAAAGGCGGCTTTATCTATCTGCAACTATCAGGTATCAGTAAACTTCTAAAACTCTATATAACCCGTTCGGTTTAACTTATCAGCATCGTATTCGGGGCAGGCTTTTATTTGAGCAATGCTTAGACTGCAAAATACAGCACTTTTTTCGTAACTGATGCTGTCAATATGTTCAATCGCGACCACAACTTTTTTTCCGCCTGGTAGCCAGTTGTGTGTGTCTATAACAACATATTTCAAAGACCAATCATCGGTATCCCATATAAAGTCATGGACATGGCCTTTGTCGCCATTAGTTGCTGTTACGTCGTAATCTTGGACTTCATGTGACGACCTTAAATGATTGGTTTTCTCTACATCGTTCAAGTTATCGTCTATGTTCACTTGCATATCGCGATTAGATAAAGCACTAGGATGATTATAATCTCCCCATGGATCGGCTCCAGCCCAATAATAACCATACCCAAAATAGTCAAAATACTTCATCTCAAATTCTCGAGACACGGTCTCTTCTTCTTCAACCTTGGGGCAGTCCTCAATCATTTCTTTTGACATAGAAACTTTCAATTCAGCATTTTCTAGATCGAATTTAAGCACGGATATAGGGCTTAGGAGTACTTTCTGGCTTAGAGGTAGCCACCGATTAGTGTCTACAACGAGAAAACGCACGGTCCAATGCTGGTCATCAAAATAAACATCTTTGACTTTGCCAAGTTCACCATCGTTTGCCTTAATGTGGCTTGAAGTTAATTGCTTTGAATTGACTAACATATTGATCCTCTCCTATATTGAGTAAAATAATTGAATAAGATAAACATTTTTACACTTAAATATTTTATACGGCAACAATGCTAAATGGTTTGCTTTATTTTCCTACAGCCGTCCTAATAAATACCGTTCGCTTAAGGATAAGAAGCCTCTAGTCTTTGCTGCGAAAGCCTAATACTGTTCTGTTAAGGGTTTTATTAAGGTTGTGCACCCCATCGTCGTCTTCGCGCAGGCGAAGATCTCCCAAAACAACCACTGTGCTAGTTCACAATGAGGATGCTTTTGGAGATTACAGCCTCCGCTGATGTAAAGACATTGTGTGATTTATTCTCGTAAGCTAACAGCATTCACAGCCGCCCTTAATGACTTGCCAAATAAAACTGCTGAGAACGGCAATGCACCCGACTTTAGTATAATGCAGTTGGAAGTGATTTATAATGAAAGTTTTGTTGCATCAAACACAGCACCATTCAAAACAGCTTTACAATAGATTCGTTTAGTCTTGTCACAATATTTAGTTTCAAGTTGAATTTCGGTATACTCACACAATCAATAATCCTCACTCATAAAGTAGTCCTAATGAGCTTAATAATTTCCCTAATACGTAATTTACTAGGTGGCATCATCGCGTTTTTTGATGTGATCACGCGTGGTTTTAAATTGAGGCGCTCACCAGAGGCGCAACAGCAGGTCAACATAGAAGCACAGAAGCTAACGCTATATCAATTCTTTGCCTGTCCTTTTTGTATTAAAACGCGACGAGCAATATACAAAATGAACTTGCCTATTGTAAAACTCGATGCATCAAAAGGCTCACCACATCGAGAGGAACTGCTTGAGGGCGGCGGTAAAATTCAAACGCCTTGTTTGCGAATCGAAAATGAAGGTGGTGTTGAATGGTTATATGAATCTTCCAAGATTATCGAGTATTTGAGAAAACGCTTTGTGTAGTCTCTCTGTTTACACGTCTCTTACTTTGACGTTGAGGCGTTTTGCATACAGTAACCGGTAATACCATAGTGCTAGTCACTATCGGAGAATCGTCATTTGCCAATACATACGCTTACATCACTGCCCCAACTTGACGTAAAAATATACACTACTACTCACCCCCTTATCATCAATTAAAACCAAACTATAGCCTCCTGACTGTTTAAAGGTGATGACACTTGTTTCGTCAACTAAGTTGCGCACGTCGCTACCGTTAATTACAACACTTAACGGATATTGCGCGTTAATAACATGCGGGCGAAGCCGAAGGCTGTCGTTAACGATTTCTATTTGTGAGTTGTTTTCTGGATAGACTATTTGAAACCGTTTTTTGGCTTCAATTAAGTTACTACGGACGTATTTTGGAAGAGGTGCTTTAGACAACTGACCTTGTCGCAAATTGTCGAATATTTGGGTGAGTATTGGTAGCGCTTTTAGGGCGCCGAGGTTGTCAATTAAGCCTTTGCCTGTGGGAGATCCCACCCAAACACCAACTATGTAATTGCCGTTATTACCTATTGTCCAAGCATCTGTTTGATTAGGGCCAGTGCCTGTTTTAAGGGCAATGTCGGTGTTAATAATAGCGCCGCTAACCCTGTTTTTGCCCCGTACATATTGCGTTAAAATAGTGTTGAGCTGGCCAACAGTATTTGGCTCAAAGAGTTTTATTTTGGTGTTTTTTTGATTTGTTATGCTTAAATCAACCACACTGCCTTCGTTGCTAAGCAAAGAATACAGTTTTACTAATTCCCACAGCGATAAATCACCACCGCCTAAGGCAACCGACAAACCTTCAGCATTTTGCATGTTTATGTTTACCAGCGCCAAACGCGACAAAAAATTATTTACCCCAATGCCTTTTAACGTAGCTACCGCTGGAATATTTAGTGATGCCTTCAAGGCATCTGCAATGCTTATGTCACCTAAAAATTGCTTTGAAATATTGAGGGGCTGATAGCCGGCAAAATCCCGTAATTGGTCTTTTGCCAAAGTACTAAACGTGAGGTTGCCTTCATCAACCGCCATCGCGTAAATGAAAGGTTTTAAAGTAGAGCCGGGTGAGCGCTTGGCTTGTATAAAATCGTTAGCGCCTAAGTTGCTGAAGTTATAATAATCCTGCGAGCCAATATACACTTTAATGTGCCCAGTTGCCGCGTCGGCGACCAGAATACTCAGGTTTGTATCGGGCGCAAGTATCACTTGTTTAGCGATGCCCGAAACTTTCTGTTGTAGCTGAAAGTTGAGGCTCGTTGATGAGCAATCAAGGGCCTTGTAATAGCAGTACCACGCTAAATGAGGCGTGTATTTAGGTATATTAAACGCAGTTGTATTAATAGGCGAAAGTTTGGCAGCCTCAATGTATTGAGGCCCTATAAGATCGGCCATTAAGGCTCTATTAAGGACTTTGTTACGAGCGGCTTCAGTCGCTTTCACAAACCTGTCGGGACGGCGATTTTCTGGCGATTGTGGCAGCGATACCAGCACTGCAGCTTCAGAAGGCGTTAACGAGGATGCCGACTTACCAAACCAGTACAAACTGGCCATTTGCACACTTTCAATGTTGCCACCAAAGGGCGCAATAGAAAGGTAGAGTGATAATATTTGGTCTTTTGTTAAGTGCTTTTCTATATAAATTGCTTTGCGAATTTCTTGCAGTTTATTAGCAAAACTTCTTGGTTTTGGCTCAAGTAAGCTAATGGTTTGCATACTAATGGTAGACGCACCAGACACCACCTTAAATGCACTTAGGTTTTGATAAACTGCACGTAACACCCCTCGCCAGTCAACGCCACTGTGCTTATAAAAACGTTTATCTTCAAACGCCAAAAGTAACTTGATATAGGCTGGGTCGACATCCTTTAGGTTGGTTTTTAAACGGTAGCGTTCGTCATTGGCAAGTAAGATATGTAAGTATTGGCCTTGCTCATCTTTTACATATTTTGAGTAAGAAACTTTATTAATGTTTAAGCCGCAAACATCAAACACATCGTCACAGCCCGCATAGCTGTTTAACCACAGCCAAGCAACAGCAAGCGCTACGCAAGCGCCCAGCGCGATGCTTTTAAACCACATCACATTTAGCACCTATTCCATTACAACAATACCTTCAGCAGAATTAGCGCGCACTTCAGGTCTATACATGTCTTCAACCACTATAGCTGGCTTCACAAAGCGACCCTTAGACACTGCCCGCATTATATAATGGACATGAATAATACCGCCTTCAACATCTTGTGCGCCGAAGGGCAAAGTCCATGCCGCTAAGTAACGCGAATCGCGGTACTCTTCGAAGGTGGGAGGCGTTGTTGACAAGTTTTTCTGAATTTGCCGCAAACCCGACAGTTTAGGATTTTCTAGCTCAAAACCTGCTGGAATCGGGGCATCGAGCGATAGCTCTGCGTCGGCCTTACTCATTAATTTAATACTGTGTTTAACTAACACCTCAGTACCTTGGCTAATCGCTGATATATCAACAGTTGTGCTGCCATCAACGCTCAAATACTCTGTTTTTAGCTGAATATTGTTCCTATTTGCGGCTAAAGGTTTTTCGCTAATACCGTCAATAGATATATTTAAAAATACGGGTTTATCAAGTGTGTTTGTAAATGTGGCAAGGGCGCTGTTGCTGTTAATTGCCTGCGCTAAGGATTCTTGAGTTATTGGCGAATCATTTAACGCAATAACTTCATCTTGCCAAAGCGTGTCATCTTTCATGCCATGGGACAAGCGCAGTAGCCACGCTTTCTCGTGGGTGCTTATCCATTTTTTATCGGCCAATTCTGCTTTAAGCTCGCTAATTAGGCTTTGCAAAGTGCTTTTTTGGACGGCGTCTAAATGTCTTGCTTTGCTTACTACAAAGGCTCTTAAAATTTGCGATTTAAATGCGCTAGTATAACCATCGCGCGACCACTCTTCTTCATTGGGAATAGATAATAGTAATGTGTATAAGGCCTGTACGTTGTCGGAATAACCTAAAAGGTCATTGGTTAACAGCAGCAGCGCAACTGTTTGCACGCTGGGGACTTCTTGTTTGGTGATGTACAAATTGCTTAAATAACGAACCTCACCTTTGTTGAGCGCTTGAGCTTGCGCACTTGCCGAAATATATTGCGCATAAACCTTGGCGTCTTTGCTGCGACCATTGAATTTATTTGCGTAAGCGAGGGCATCATTTAGCAGGTTATTTGGGATCTCATCCTTAAAAGCCTTATTTACATTCAGCATCATGTCGATGGCGTACATGCTTAACCACGGCTCGGTTGTATTGCCGTTTTCCCAAAGCGCGAAGCCGCCGTTGGTTTGTTGTAAAGCTCCAAGATGTTCAATAGAACTTTGCAGCAGTTGCTTTTGCAACACTGGCGAAATTGCGCCATCGGCATTTAAGAATGCCCATGCTTTTGAAGTGGTTTGTTCCAAACAAGCTAAAGGATAGCGCCTTAATTGATGCACAAAGTGAGCAACATTAAGGGTAGAGGCCGTGCTTAATTGACTTTTTATGTGCTGGGTAGTAACGGAATCAAGATCAAATTCTTTATCAAGCCGTATGCCGGTAGTTTGATTGGCAGGTAAGCGTATTTCTGCGCTTGTATAAAACTTAGGGCGCAAGTTCTCTACCTTCAAATTATAAGAATATTGGCCAAAATCCTCCCCATTGACCGTTAGTTTGGCGTTTATCTTTTGCAACCCCGTTTTTATGGCTTCGATGTCTATCAGCGCTTGGCCTTTTTCACTTAAAGGAAGCTGCAAACTCTGAGGCTCTAGGGCCTTATTTGTGCGAAGCTCAAGCCCATCACTTAGCTTCCATTGTATTTTTATATCGGCATTTTTTAGACTGAGATTGTGCAAGTTAATACCCACGCTTAGGGTGTCTTGTAAATGTGCAAAGCGTGGCATTAGCGAGGCGACCGCAACTGGCGAAGCGACTACGGTTTTATGTTCGCTAGCACCTATCCGAGAGCTGTCTGCTCCCAGTGCCATAATTTGCAGTTGGCCGTTAAATTGTGGCACATCTAAGGTAACTTCGGCTTGTCCGTTTTTGTCAACTAGTACCGCTTCAGATACAAGCACAGTTGGGTTAAACACATTTTCACGCAAAGTAGCATCGGCCTGTAAGTTTGCGTCACCGCCAAAGCTAGTACTAAGCACTTCACCCTTTTTATATTGAATGAGATGCTGATATAAATCATAAATAGGCACACCAAAAGTGCGTTTAGCAAAATAATGTGCGAAAGGGTCGGGTGTTTTGTAGTTGGTTAAGTTTAAAATTCCTTTATCAACCGCCATAACAATAACTTCACCGCCTTCTTCAAGGCTTGAGTTGATGCTGACCTTAAGCGCTGAGTTGGGACGTATCTTATCTTCGGCTGCTAAGATGATGTTGGCTTTTGCCTCAGGCTGCTTAACCGTAACATGATGCAAGCCAACGGCACGGGCAGGGCCTTTTTCTCCCGTTTGAGCACGGTAGACCATCGCAGTTAGGTAGAATTGATCGCCCCAATCTTGCTTAATTTTCACGGGAAATTGGTGAGTGTTTGCAGGTATATCCAACCACTTGTCAAACAATATATTGTCGTTGGCTAGCACTAAATGCAGCTTTCCAGGGTAGGGTGATTCAACTTGCACCATCATGTTATCGCCGGCTAAGTAGTTCTCTTTGTCGGTACTAAGCGTGATCTTTTCAGGTGAGGAGAATGAATCGTCTTCTCCACTCCAACCAATTGAGAAAGACGAATTTACACTTTGCCCGCTTGCAGTATTTTCTACTTCTAAACGATAATGACCCCAACTAGCCGATGTGAAATCGATATTGACGAGGCCATCTGCACCTGTTGCTATTTCGCCATAGTCGGCAATGTCTTTGTCGAACTTGTCGACTCGATATTTCCATTGGTCACCGCTCCTATACCAATGATACTCATGTTCTTCTTCAATAATCCGATAGCTCAAGCTTGTATTCGGCTGAATTTCTGCTTCCTTGTTAAGGCTAATAACTGCAAACTTAATGGGCTGATTTAAGCCAAATGTGGCATCATCAAATGCTTGTTTAATGCCTATCCACTGTTTTGAATAAAGTGCGGTCATGTTAATGTTTTTATAATTAATGCGTCCGCTGTCTTCTTCCACACCTACTCTTAGCGTTGCACTTAATGGTTGTGTTAAATACTTTTTATCAAGTAAGTCTTTAGGAACATGCAGCGTTAGTTCACCCTTTTTATCCAATGCTGCATTACTAAGTTTTACGCTTTTGTTATAAAGCTGGGAGTCGTCGCCAAATATGAAGTCTGGATAAGCGTTGAAAACGCGTCTGTTCTTGCTAAAGGTGATGCTAGATTCTACGCCAAGTTCGCTAGCCGGAGCCCCATATAAATAATCGCTTTTTACAGAAACAGCTAATTTAGTATTATCATAGTTAGTGCGTTCAGTGTTAATTTCCATCGCAATAGTTTGCGGGATGTAGTCGGCTACTTCAAAACTGGTTTGACCCAAAACATTGGCGGTATCCTCGTCTCCGTGACGCACTTTTACAGACCACTTACCAGTGCGTTCATTCTGCGGAATTTTATAGGTGTATTGAAAAACGCCATTACTGGACACCTTAAACGATGTGCTGCGAATAACTTCACCGCTCGCTTTATAAATATCTAGTGTAAATGTGCCCAAAGTAAGGGCTTTCTTGTTACTGTCTCGCAGCATTACTTGAACGAATACTTGCTCGCCGTTTCTATATACACCGCGCTCTGTGCTGACAAATCCATTGACGGGCCCTAAAGCTGGGTTTCCACTAATATCAAAATGACTCAGGTCCAACTTATTCATGTTGAAGTCGATAAACGCCAGTTCGTTATCTACAATAGCGCGTACTTGCGCAGGCGCCATGCCGCCTTTACCTTGAAGTAGTGGATTAGGGAAAAAAGCTTTGCCCTTGGAGTCGCTTACTTGACTGCCCAGTACTTCAGAATTTTCCGCTATGAGTGAAAGCTTAACCCTAGCGACAGGCGCGCCTTTATCGTAAGACATGCTATATACATACAAGCCTTCTTTTGCTTGGTAGGTAACTAAGCCAATATCAGTATAAATAACTTTTTGGATAACTAATTTGTCCCAATAGCGCTGGTTATCATCGCCGGTATTAGGCACAACAATTACGCTATAGGCGCCGGCAGGTCGATCATTATTAAACACTTTACTTAAATCTACATTGAGTGTGGTTGGCGTGTTTCTAGGCAGTTCTACATCGACTTTCTCGCGACCAATTAAATCACTTGCCTCAATAACACGTTCTAACCTACCAACATATTCTTCATCTTCAAACTGGCCATTGGCAAACGCGAGCTTGATTTGTTCAACCGACATACGGGTAACAATAATTTCAAAGCTACTCACATTCACTAATTCAAGGGGAATTTGTGCATCGCTAGAGTGCGGTAATATAAACGCGCCTCGACCAAAGCTCATACTTGGGGCTTGATCGGGAGTACTTAACGATAACGAAAAGACGCTTTTTGCTATCACAGCGCTAAAAGGAAATCCTTTCTTGATGCTTACAATATAGTCATGGCCATATTTTAAGTTGCTTAGACACAGCTGGTTTTTAACAGGGTTTACGCTAAACGTTTTTTGCAGCGAGTAATCTTGCGAAGAAGACGGTTTTGCCAAAAGCTGGATATAATCTTTATAAAAGCGTTCAGTGTTCTTCAAATTTCGCGTGCTGGGAATGCAGGCGTTTACACTTCGCTTATTTTGCGTAAACACGGCTTCACTAAAGACTCTTGCATAGTCTTCAATAGGGCGGGTGCTGCCAAAATTAACCAGTTGTTGCTTTTGACTCGTGGTGTCTTGGTCAGAAACCGTAATTGTAAATTGATAACTAGCCTTCGAATTTATCGCTTCTTGAGAAGGTTGGTCATCTGCAAAAAATATGGCTACGCCCTTCAGCGCAAAAACATCGGCATCTGGGCCGGTTAATTTGACCGTTAGCGCGTCTTTGTTGCTGTCACTGATGAATATTGGCAGTGCTCCTGTAAAGTC